>Ga0131853_10000479_pt1 | contig 73463 bp, 64 predicted proteins | sample TergutLab28metaG_FD_92764 | JGI IMG/M metagenome (GOLD analysis project Ga0131853, IMG submission 92764) | Labiotermes labralis P1 segment gut microbial communities from Petit-Saut dam, French Guiana - Lab288 P1 (version 2) (version 2) | ecosystem: Host-associated > Arthropoda: Insects >... | reverse complement strand
GTTTTTGCTTCTCATATCTCACATGAGGGAACTTTACCGCATGACGAATTTGTATTATTTGCAAATGAACATGGGTATGATGTAGCTTTTGATGGGTTAGTGCTTGACATTACCTAATAAGCACGACGCCGTGAACGGCTAAATTTCTCGCCGCTTCGTGATTATTGGTATTAGTAGAAGTGAATCAAGCATAAGTCAAGGCACAATCCTTGGCTTATTTTTTTGCAAAAATTTCAAACACCTTGACAATATGCTTCTGAACAGTCTCATCTGAGCCTTGAATCCCTAACGCTTCTACGGGTTTTTGGTGACAGATGTTACTCCGGCGAAGCCCATTTGGGTAATGGGTGACGTGAAGCGTCAGGACAATCACGTTTCTCAATATCGTTCGCTATGCCTGAAGCAAAATTATCAAAAATCCATGCCTCAGGTATAGCAAGAGAAAGAATAACCGAATTTCACCGCTTACGTAGGCGTTGAATAGACTCCGGCATCGGAAAAACGCTGTTTATGCGGATGGCAATCCGTAATAAACGGCTTTTTTCCCGCCGGAGGCTGTTCAGTATCAGCCGGAGTACGCGGTGAAATTCGGTTATTCTTTCTCTTGCGGGGGCTTTGCCTAGATTCCGTTTCAAATTAGACTGACATGGAATGTTTAGCTTGTTGGCTATGATTGATAGGTTAGTTGGGTTAGAATAAGGCATTGAAATTTTTATTGATTGGGAGGTGCCTGATATGGTATGTAAAAAATGCGGAGAGTTTTTGGCAAAAGGCAACCGCACTTGCGTAGCTTGCGGAGCGTGGAATTCTCCTTCTTCACTTGGGGATGATCCAAAGGTTTCGACTTATGAAGAATTTCTTGATGGGAAGGCATCGGAGTATGGGAAGACGTTGAAGAGCCTGGCTTCGGGTAAGACTTTTATCCTGGGGTGTTTGCTGATTACTGTGGGCGTAGTTGGCAGTGTTTTTGTTGATTTTACATGGCTTAACATACTTGGGTTGGCTTTTGCGGCATTTCATGTTGTGGGGCTATGGATGCTTGTGGGTGAATCATTTGTATCTGAATCTTCTTGTAAGATGACCTTGGCTGCTTTGTCTATGTTTAAGATTTCCGCAATTCTTAGCCTGGTGCTGATTTGTATTATCTTTGGGCTTACGGGTATTGCTGTTTTGTTTTCTATCCATATGGGTATTGCTGTACTTATCATGCTTGCTATTATTGGGGGTATTGGGTATGTACTCGTGAAGTTTTATTTTCTGGCGCTGCTCAATGTTCTTAGTGGGATCCGCGAAAGGATTTCGACCAATAAAATAGCCCCGCTTACGGGGCTGGATTCATTTCTCGTTATGAGTTATATCATGATTGGGATAAATATTGTTGCCGGGTTTGGGGATGGTATGCTTGCCACGGATAGCTCTTGGGGCGCTGCATTTGCTATTGCTAATGGTATTGGGATGTTGTTGTGTTTGCGAGTGTTAAAGAAGTTTGATGTTCACTAATATCCCATAGACTGTAACATCTTTGTCTGCCTTGATAAGTATCTGATAATACGAGAAATATCGTTGTCTTTTAGTAAAATACTATAATGAGCAAGCATAAAATTGTACAATCTGGTGAGTTTTTCAATGTTACCTGTTACAGACCTTTCCCCAATGGGGTTATTTATATCTGGAGTGTTGTTGTGGAATTCCTGGGTGATTCTTGATGTGATTTCTAGCTCACGGTATACGGTGCCTATTTTTTTCTCACCCCTTTCTACTTGTTGTAGTTGTTCAGATGTGCCTATTTCCCGTATTCGCATATATCGTTGTACGGTTTGTTCGCTTGTGTTGGAGATTTGTGCTATGGCTTTGTGAAAATGCACAGGGGATATTATGTTACCTTTGCGATTCAGGTTTGCCTTTTCGTGTAATAGGTCTTCTTGCTGGAGGGCTAGTTTTATTCGCATGGCATTAGTTAAGTTGCGCCGCCCTAGTTGGTTTTGGATAATCCATAGGGTGGCGTCTTTTTTTGTGGAGAAATGGAGGTTTTTTGTGGTGTAGTTGAGGTTGTGTTTCTGGCAGATGGCGTAGCGGTTGTGGCCGTCTATTATTGTTCCTTGCCAGGTTTTTATTGTGTCGCGGCAGCCTTGGGCTAAGAGGTTTTCCTCTAGGGATTGGTATTCCTCCATAGATAGTGGAGGGATTAGGTCTTTGAGGGTTGGGCTAGTTTTAAGTGGTTTCATCAGAGTTCCTTTCTGTTAGTTTGTCTATTAGCTGGGTTAGTTGCCCAGATAGGCGGTTTAGTTTTTGATGGATTTCTGGGTTGGTGCTATTTGTTGGATTTATGTCTTGTATTACTTTGTACAGTTTATTGGCATGGCGTAGCTGTTTTAGGATTTCTTTGGATAGTAGGCGGTGGGCTGTGCCTATTTTTAGGTTGCCGGATATAACTTGGGCTTGTAGTTCTGGGGAGCCATGGTCTTTGATTTGTAGGTAGTTATTTAACTTCCCCTCACTGATACCGATATTATCTGCAGTGGTTTTTCTAACATCTACAGGCTCAATATCCGGTTTTGATGATAATGACGAAAGCGATTTTTCACTCTTTTTATCACCTCCAGCATAGGACTGATTCTTCTGGGCCTTCTCTCGAAGCATTTCAGATTTCAAGAGCTCTATCTCTATCCGTGCGGCATCGGTTAGGTTTCGCCTTGCCAGTTGGTTGTCCAGAATCCAAGCTTTCGCGGCTTCTTTTGATGGCAGGTCGATTTCCTTTATCTCGAACTCTATGCCGTGTTTCATGCATATCTCGAAGCGGTTATGCCCGTCGATTATTGTCCCTTCCCATAGGATGATGGCATCGTAGCATTTTTTCTTTTCTAGGATGTTTTGTTCTAGTTGGATGCGTTCGTGTGGGTGTAGTGGAGGGATTAGGGCTTTGAAATCTGGGTCGGTTTTGGGTAATTGGGTCATTGTAATTGCTCCTTTTGTGTAATTTGGCGCTAGTATATTATACAAACATATGTGCGTCAATGGTTTTATGAAACTCCTACTAAAATTTATGTAAGCAGGTCTATTTTGTTGAAGCTAAATTCTTAGTAAAAACTTAATAAAAATAGCCCTGTCGATAATTGTTCCATTAGCTGGTGACGTGTTATAATTTTATAGTATAAAAATACACATAAAGGAACATGTTAAGTAGGCCATGCCCATTAGTTGGCATGTTGTACTATAAAGAGAGGGTGCTATGAAAAAATTAAAAAACCTGAAACCCAAATATGTACTTAGCTTATGCTTTATTGCACTAATTTTGGCAATAGGAGCCATAGTGCCCAATTTCCAAGCCCAGGCCAATCCTGCCAACCCAGGCCCCGGTCATTTAGATGAGATGCGTGGGGTATGGGTAACTTCCGCCTATAATTTGGACTTCCCCTCACGCAGGGGGCTTAGTGTCTCGGCTATGCGGGCAGAGATTAATGATATTTTGGCCAGGACTCATGAGCTAGGGCTTAATGCTGTGTTTTTACAGGTGCGGCCTGCGGCGGATGCTCTTTATCGTTCTCATTTATTCCCTTGGTCGGCTCAGATTACCGGCACACAGGGGCTTGTGCCTCCAGATGGGTTTGACCCCTTAGCATATTGGATAGAGCAGGCTCATGCCCTTGGCATACAGGTTCATGCCTGGATTAATCCATACCGTATTACATTTCCTAATCAAAACATAACCAATGTCAATCAACTATCCCATGGTCACCCGGCCCGGGAAAACCCGTCCTGGGCTATAGCCTATAACAATGCACTGTTCTTTAACCCAGGCTTGCCGGAAGTGCGGCAGCTAATTGCCGACGGAGTAGCTGAAATAATCCGTGACTATAATATTGACGGAATTCACTTTGATGATTATTTTTACCCTAGTCGCAACTTTCCGGATCAAGCTACTTTTGCGGCACATGGCGGAGGGATGGATATCCATGACTGGCGGAGAGAAAACGTAAACGCCATGATACAACTCGTGCAGGCTACAGTACGAGATATTGACCCGGACGTACGCTTCGGAATTTCTCCAACCGCAATATGGCAAAACCGGAGCAACAACCCTCTTGGCAGCGATACCAGAGGTAATGAAAGTTATCATGCCCTGTATGCCGATACTCGCCGCTGGGTACTAGAGGGATGGGTGGACTATATTGTCCCTCAGATATATTGGTATATAGGCCGTGATGGCTCGGATTATGAGCTGGTACTTTCCTGGTGGGAAGACCTTACCGCAGGTACGAATGTAGATTTATATGTAGGGATTGCAATTTATCGTGAAGTACTAAGCTGGGACAATTGGGAAGGAGAAGTACTTCGTCAGTTAGAACGGAACGCTCTGTCTGATGAAGTTAACGGAAGTATTTTCTTTAGGCATACTCATATGCTTGGTGCGGTAGGAGACTCCGTAGGACGTTTTTTTGAAATGAATATTCCTGAGCCTACACCTAGGCCAACCCCGGCACCAATAGTTTTAATGGAAGAGTTAATGGTTGTGCAGCCTTCACGGGATTTTACTGTACATGATGCCACAGGCTTTAATTTCTTTGGGAGTGCGGTACCTGGTGTGCCTGTGTATATAAACGGAGAACTTATTACAAACCGCACATCCGAAGGGTTTTTTAGTATTTTCATGCCTATAGTAAGAGGGCAAAATACCTTTACATTTACCCAGGAAGGCCAGCAAAGCATAACAAGGGTTGTTACCAATACCGCCCCGCCTCAGGCAACCCCAGCACCTCCAATGACGGAAGCGGCTGTGATTAATGTTGCCCCTGCCACTACAGAATGGGCCAGCCCTGGAGTAACCGTGAACCTAAGGGCTACAGCCCCTGCCGGAGCTACGGTAACAGTGGTAATTGCAGGTGAAACTATAACATTGGAACAAGCTAATCCCAATCTTACAGCAACAGCATCCAATATAACCCCTGCGGTATTTACAGGAACTTTCACCCCTGCTGATACCCCTAGTTACGACCAAGTAATAGACCTAGGCCGCCCTGTATATACCATGACTTGGAACGGGGCAACCGCAACGGCAACAGCCGCCGGAAGCATAATGCTTATTGGCCCGGATGCGAGGCTTTACGCGGAAGTTACAGTAGATTACGCATGGGTTTTCCCTGGTGCAACAACTACTGGAGGCTCTCACTGGATGATACACCGAGGCCAGCGTGACAGAGTAGCCGCAGTAAGAGGCGATTGGACTCAGCTTGCAAGCGGGGTATGGATTGAGTCAGCAAATATTCGCACATGGGTAGATGAATACGAGCCTACCCAAGAGGTAGCCCTCGCAGGATATTTATCAGAAGGCCGCTATCTTGCAGGCGAATACAAAGATGTAATCATCTGGAATACAGATATCTTCCCCGTGGTTTATGGCGAATTTGACGGCAGCCAGCTTATTGTAGCTATGGGCTTACAACAGCAGCTTCCTCCTATATTTGTGACTCCAGGTTCTACCTTATTTGAAAGTATTACCATCGGCACCCACAACAATGCTCCAGCTTACTTTATGAATCTAAAGCCGGAAGCACGCCTGGAAGGCTTTTATGTAGAGTATGACGAGGGTGAGCTTAGGCTGGTGCTGCGCCGCCGCCGGGCTTTGGCTGAGGGTAATTATCCACTATCAGGCTTCCACATTGTACTGGATGCAGGCCACGGCGGTCAGGACTCAGGCGCACTTGGCCCCATGGGTTCCCAGATGGCTGAGGCTCATATCGTTCTTACCAATGTACACCTTTTAAGCCAGCGGCTACAGCTGTTGGGCGCTGAGGTAACCATAGTTCGTGATACAGACGACGCCTTCTATACCTTGCAAGAGCGAGTAAACATCAGCCGGGGCGTCAAACCGGATATGTTTATATCCATACATGCCAACTCCACCGCTGAAACTACCAACGCCACCAATATCCATGGGTTTACCATGTGGCACCGCAACCCAAATAGCCTGCCACTGGCTACCCACTTTATGGAGAGCTTGCATTATATTAATCCACTTACAACCCGCCACAGGACGGTGCATCAGGCCAACTTCTTTGTATGCCGCCCGGTGTGGGCACCTTCTGTAATTGTGGAGATTAGCTTTATGAACAATATCCAGGACTTTGCATGGATGATTAATCCCCATCATCAGAATGAGCTGGCTTGGGGGATGGTTAATGCTATTTTAGGGTATTTTAGGGATTAGTTGTGGTATAATTGTCATATTAACCTGTAAGGAAGATTGACATATGACAACATCTACAAAAGAACCCCCAAAAATCCTAATGACCCTAATGGGCATGGAGATAGGCGGAGCCGAGACTCATGTACTAGAGCTTTCTAAGACCCTGCAGCGTATGGGTCTGGATGTCCATGTTGTATCCAACGGTGGAGTATATGTAAAAGAGCTTGAGGAATGTGGCATAAAGCACTATCGTGTGCCACTTCATAATAAACAGTTTATTAATGTATTTTCATCATATAAAGCCCTCCGCAAGATAATTGTGGAGAATGATATAAGGCTGGTACACGCCCATGCGCGTATACCGGCCTTTATTTGTGGCCTTTTGCAAAAAAGACTTAAGTTCCAACTTGTAACTACGGTCCATGGGGAGTTTTCTGTTGCGTTTCCCTTCAACCACTTATCTAACTGGGGGGATAGGGTTTTTGCTGTTTCCCAGGATTTGAAGGACTACCTGCTGACACATTACAAGGTGCGGGAAGAGGCAATAAGTCTGACTGTAAACGGTATTGACACCGATAAGTTTTCTCCTGAAATTGACCCTGGAGGATTGGCTGGGGAACTGGGGCTTTTGGCTGATAGTGCTAAAATTGTATCTGTAAGCCGCTTAGACCACCCGATTAGCTTACCTGCCCACGCTTTAATAGCAGCGGCAGAGGAGCTGGCAAAGAACAGACTCATTGAGATAATTATCGTGGGAGATGGGGATGATTTTGATGCCGTTAAGCATGGGGCTGATGAAGTAAATAAGCGGTTAGGAAGAAAATTGATACATGTTACCGGCCAAAGAACAGATATAAACAGGTTCTTAGCCCTTGCAGATGTATTTGTAAATGCAGCACGAGCCTCATTGGAGGCAATGAGTGCAGCCAGGCCAGTAATTTTGGCTGGCGGGGCCGGTTATATAGGAATCTTTAACGAGAAAACTAAAGAAGAAGCAATAAAAACCAATTTTACGTGCCGCGGGAATGAGCCGATTGAATGGAAAACGCTTGCGGCAGACATAAATGCTTTGCTAGATATGCCGGAAAAAGAACGGGCAGCTCTGGGGACTATGGGGCGAGAGTTAGTGAAGAGCCTGTATTCACTTGAGCGGATGGCAACAGACTCTATCACAGTGTACGAAGAGATGCTAAAAATCCCGGCTCTGCCTACAAAGCGCCGCAAAACCAATGTAGTAATCTCAGGTTATTATGGCTACCACAATAGCGGTGACGATATTATGCTGCAATCCATCGTGCAAAACTTGCGGGCACAAAGAGATGATTTGTCTCTTACTGTTCTCTCACTTAACCCAAAGGAAACCCGTGCCCAATTTGATGTAAATGCCATTCATCGATTCAATTTTATTTCTGTGTTCCTGACACTAAGAAAGACCGGGCTACTGATAACCGGTGGTGGTAATCTAATCCAAGATGAAACCAGTACTAAGAGCCTGATTTACTATCTACTGGTAATCAATATGGCAAGGCGGTTTGGCGCAAAAAACATGCTTTACGCCAAAGGAATAGGCCCGGTTAACCGCCCAATAAATGTAAGAAGAGCGCGCCGAGCCTTAAACCGCGTAGATTTGATTACCCTTAGAGAGCCGGAATCATTGGAAGCCCTTAGTCAAATCGGGGTAAAAGGGCCTGAGGTGCATGTAACTGCCGACGCGTCCTTTGCTTTGCCTCCTGCTCAAGATGAGTCGGCACTGGCAAAATGGGGGATAAAGGGGCCTTTTTTTGCAGTGGGTCTAAGAAGCTGGCAGCATAACCCTCCTGACTTGGAAGAACAGGTTGCCGCCTTTGCCGACCATATAGTAGAAACCTATGGCTATCAAGCTGTGTTTGTACCCATGAGAATAGACCAAGACACGGAGATATCCCGCAGAGTAATGGCTTTAATGAAACATCCAAGTATTTTTATAGAGCCGGACCCACAAGACTTTGTCCAAGCCCGCACGATTATGGGGGCGGCAAGCTTCGCACTGGCAATGCGTCTCCATGCGCTAATCTATGCAATGAGTGAAGGTGTGCCCTGCATAGGCTTAGTATATAGCCCAAAAATCCGCCAGTTTATGGAGTCAATGGGACAAAGCTGGCATACCCCAGTGGAAGAAACCCAAGTAGATACCCTAATAAAATACGCCACTACCATCCATCAAGATATGGCAGGCATCTCTAATAGCATACATCAGGCGGCTAAGAAATTGCATGAGCTATCTGCGCAAAATGCTAAGCTTTGCGTAGAGCTTATAGAAAAATAAGAATGGTGAGATAAAATGAATCAGCTAGATTTACTGCGTACAATAACCGAAAAATCATCAATGAACCAAATCCAAGAATATATAAAGTCAGTCCTTGACATGCGCGGTTTCAGTGACGAATCCGTCCAAGAAACCATGTTGCTATTGCTTGAAGAGACAGGGGAATTGGCAAAGGCAGTAAGAAAATCCGCGACCAATATGTCTGTAGATGTGGACAAAATGCAAAATTATGACACAGTGGAAAGCGAGGTCGCTGATGTGTTTATAGTTTTGATGGCCGTATGCAATAAAATGAATATAAATCTGCTTTCGGCTCTGCAAGAAAAAGAGAAGAAAAACTGTGGACGCAATTGGAGTTTTGAAAGATAAATGCTATATAAACGGATTGTAAAATCTCCCCTCATTTACGAAAAACAAAGCAATGGCTGCACCAATTAATAATGCGCTAAAAATGATTACTACATAATCCATGGGATTAAAGGACTTTCTTTTATACCATGTTCGATTCTTGTTCTTTCCAAAGCTGCGGAGCTCCATAGCGTTGGCTATGCGCTCTATTTTGTCAATGCTAGTGATAATCAGGGGAAATAATATAGTAAGAACACCTTTTATTCTTGTGGTTAGCTTCACATTCCTAGAAAGATCAACCCCCCGGGCTTGTTGGGCTTGGCTTATTTCTTGGTATTCTCGTTGTACTGCGGGGATATATCTCAGCGCCAAAGTCACGGAGTATGCAATTTTATAGTTGACCCCGATGGAGTTTAATGAAGCGGCAAACTCGCTCGGCTCTGTGGTAACAAAGAAAATCAAAGCCAGTGGAAGAATGGCAATGTATTTCAGCGTCTGATTGGCTTGGTAAAATAGCTGCTCTCTGGTTAAGTAATATCGCCCAAAGAAATGGACATACACGGTTCTTGTGCCGTAAATCCGTACCCCTTCTTCCGGTGCGAAGAAATAGGTAATCAAGATATTTATCAACATGACTACCCCAATAAACACAATAATAAGCTTCATGCTGCGCCATGGCACCCTGGCGATTGCAAACATTACACAAGACAGCAGCACAATAAAAATAAGCAGCCGTGTATCAAAAGTAATCATAGCCGCGAAGCTTATCAGCAGCACCATCAACAGCTTTGTAGCCCCGGATAGCCTATGTATGGGGGTGTTTTTATCCACATAGCTTAGTTGTGTCTTATTTTTGGACATTAAGCTCTCCCCTCATAATTAATAAACCGGGTGGTAAAGGCGGCTGGGTCATTGATACCGCACTGTGTTGCCAGGTAGAACAGACTTGTCTCTTTAAGGCTGGATTTTGCAGATAGCTCTGGGTTGCAAAGCAGTGCCGCCGAAGACATATCCGCCAGTAGCTGCCCGGCTGAAAATACCAGCGCCCGAGGCGCATACTCCAGCATAAGATGCATGTCATGGGTTATAAGAAGAATAGTAACTCCCCGGCCTTGAAGCTCACGCAAAAACTCCATAATCTCCGTATAGTGGCGGTAATCCTGGCCCGCTGTCGGCTCGTCTAAGATTATAATTTCCGGCTCCATTACTAGGACACTTGCTATGGTTACACGTTTTTTTTGTCCGTAGCTTAAAGCGGATACAGGCCATTTACGAAACTGGTAAAGACCGCAGATCTCCAAAGTGGCGTAAACTCGCTTTTCTACTTCTGCTTCCGAAACCCCTTGGTTACGAAGTCCAAAGGCTACTTCATCAAAGATTAGGGGCTTACATATCATTTGATTAGGATTTTGCATTACATATCCGATATATTTTGCCCGGTTGGCTATGCTTTCTGTGGTTATATCCTTATCTTTAAGCAGGACTCTTCCGCTGTCGGGGGTTTCAAAGCCGCATATAAGTTTTGCCAGGGTGCTTTTTCCGGCACCATTTGTGCCAACTATTGCGGTCATTTCACCGGATGTTATGGCAAAGCCAACATCCTCTATAACAGATTTGCCTTCATTATATGAAAAGTGCAAACCTTCCACCCGCAGCAGCTCTTTTGCTGGCTCCTTTCGAGGGCTAATTGCGTATTCTTGATACCAGTGTTTTATTGCGGCCCTATCACTGTCCGTCAAGGTTAGCGTATCTATTCTTTCGGGGCGGTGGCTCGCGTCAAGCTGTATCCCGGCGTATTTTATGGCAGAGATGTACAAGGGCTCCCTGAGACCGGTTTCTTGTAGTAAGTCGCTGCATAGCAAGGTCTCCGGGGACATATCTGCCAGTATTTGACCTTCTCCCATTACTATTATCCGGTCCACATTTCTGTAGAGCACATCCTCAATGCGATGCTCGATTATTATCACGGTTGTATTGGTTTCATCTTTAAGATTGTCTATTAAATCGATAGCATGTTTTCCTGTAGCCGGATCCAGTGAGGCCAGTGGCTCGTCAAACAGCAGTATTTGTACGGGCTCTACAATAATCCCAGCCATGGAGACTCGCTGTTTTTGGCCTCCAGACAAGTCAAAAGGGGATGCCTTTAAAAAAGCATCCCCTAGTCCGGTCTTATTGGCGGCATGTAGAACCAGAGGGAACATTTCATCTTGGGAAACGCAGTTGTTCTCAAGTGAAAACGCAATGTCCTCGCCGGCGGTTAAGCCTACAAATTGACCGTCTGTATCTTGCAAGACGGTACCTACAATTTTAGATAGTTCGAATACAGATTGTTCTTTTGTTTCCACACCTGCTACTTTGCATGTTCCCGTTATCTCGCCTTTATAGTTGAATGGTATCAGGCCGTTTAGACAATTGGCCAAAGTGCTTTTTCCACTGCCGGAAGGCCCTGCGATTAGAACCTTTTCTCCAGGATAAATGGCTAAGTTAATATCTACCAATGAAGGCTCTGCCTGGGCATGGTACTGGAATGAGAAGTTTTGAAATAAAATAACGGGTTCTGGCATGAAAATCTCCTATAGCGAATTAATTCGCTTTAATTGTCTTTTTTAAGGCTGCCTTTTTTGGGCTTTGCTTTGCTATATGCAAGAATCAAGAGAGCACCGACAATGGAGGTGGTAAGCGAGTTGAGGGCAAAGGCAATAACGCCTTGGGTGAATACGCGGTTGGCAGGTTGAGCGTACATCAGGATGTCGAGAATCGGCGCAATGCCCACCCATGCTATCAGGTGAACAATGGAAGTGCCGATAACGAATTGTATAATGGCCCTTTTGGATTCGAACTCACCTTCTTCTACATTTACACCCTTCATAACAAAGCCGAAGGCAAAACCTACAAAACCGGATACGATAATCCAGCTCCACCACAGACCCCATGGGAATGAAAGGTCTGTAAGTACATGGCCAACAAAACCAATAAGAAGGCCGGCAATTGGCCCAAACAACACCGCAAAGAATGCTAACAACGAATACTGGAATGTAAGATTAGTGTTGGCAAACACTGTGATGGAAACAAAACGAGCCAATAGGAAAAATAGGGCTGTACCTATACCTATGGCCACAATGGTCTTGACACTTAAAGTTTGTTTCAACATTCACAACTCTCCTCTAAGTATATTTTTTTGTAATATGAATATAGCATAGGCATAAGCGCAAATCAAATTTTTGTAAAAAAAAGAAGACCCATGGAATTTATTTTCATTTCATGGGTCTTCTTTGGTTTTATTGCATTGCATTTATCATTTTATCGTCTGGATTTGGGATGAGGGCGGTGTCCAGTAGCTGGCCTTTTTCGGCTGCTTCTTTTTTCGCTGTTTCTAAGGCGGCAGCTACCGCGGCAAGTTCACCTGTGAATATGACTACGGACTTGCCGCACATTCCGTGGGAAATCCGTACCTTAGCTAGAGTAATCCATGCGGTTTTAGCCGCTGTGTCGGCAGCTTTTATCGCTGATGCGCCAGAGTATGTTTCTATTAGGCCTAGGGATGTTTTTTTAGGTAGCAGCGCATCACCTTTAATGGCCGGGAAGATGTCGGGATGGGGGCTTCCTAAAATAAACTCGTCAAGAACACCGGATATGTGACGCGCTGCCTCCAGAGAGGCATTGATGGCGCTTAGGCTACCGGAAAATATAATCATATACTTTCCGGGGCATATTATCTGAGCTGCCAGGATATCCACTTCCGCGGTTTTGGTTATGACATCCAAGGCTGTGATGCCATAAGCAACAGAGTGGAGTTCAATCATTGCCAGGGCTTCACGTTCTGGCGTTTTTGCAAGGGTTAGCTTTTCAGCGTTCATAATTATTATGCCTCGCCTGCAATAACGATTTTATCTGGGCCATCTACAATGCCAACTACCATAGCATCCACAGGCGTTCCTGCAGGAAGGCCGACCCGTGCAGCGCTTCCTAGCGTAACCAGCACAATTTCATCGGTTCCGGCACCTACATTATCCACCGCTACTACGCGCTTAGGTTCGCATCCGTGGAGGCCTTCGATTATTAGGAACTTACTCCCGGTAAGTTTTTCGTTTTTCCTGGTGGCTACAACGGAGCCGATTACTTTACCTAATAGCATAGTTACCTCCAAATTCGGGCGAAAGTCTTCCCAGTGATACCAAAGGCATTGGCCTCATCGGTATCTATATGCATTTCCAATGTAAAGGATGTATCTACCCGCACCAATACATCGCCAAAGATTCCACCCCGGGGGCTGTCAATTTCTATTTTTACTATGTCCTTATCCTTAACGCCAAGTCTAACCGCGTCAGATGGGGACATATGAATATGCCGTCTTGCGGTGATACCGCCTTCAGCAATAAAAACAGAACCTTTTGGCCCTATGAGGGTCAAGCTGGCAGTGCCAACTATATCACCGGAATCGCGAAGTGGGGCTTTGATACCTAGATTGCGGCTATCTGTGGCGGATACTTCTACCTGAGTAGCTGACCGCAGTGGCCCAAGCACCCTGGCTTTAAGCACTGTAGCTCCACAGCCTACAATTGTTACCGTTTCGGCGGCGGCATACTGCCCGCCCATTAAATCTTTAAAATGGGTAAGCTCGTGACCAGCCCCGAACAGGGCTTCCATATCCTCTTTGCATAAATGAACATGCCTGGCGGATATACCAATAGGGATGGTATTGTCCGCCTGGCCGCTCATTTCTTGCAGTACTTTTGCCGTGATGCTACGGATTAAGTCCTCATTCATTATTTCGGGCATTATTTAGGAAGGATACCTTCCACATCGTTATGGGGACGTGGGATTACATGCACTGCCACGATTTCGCCAAGGCGGGACGCGGCGGCTTCTCCGGCTTCTACAGCGGCTTTTACAGCGCCTACATCGCCGCGTACCATTACGCTTACTAGGCCTGAGCCGATTTTTTCTGTGCCAACTAAAGTTACATTAGCGGCTTTTAACATTGCGTCTGCTGCTTCAATAGAGGCTACAAGACCTCTTGTTTCTACTAATCCTAATGCTTGAAGTTCCATTTTTACTGCCTCCTTGGGTTTATTTGATTTGGATGTTCTTTTTGTTGGTGGTGTTGGTGGTGCTTGTTGTGTTTCTGTTAGGTTGTCCATAAGGGCCTCCTTCTAGGTATCGCAAGGGGTGAACGCTTTCGTCATTATCATCAAAACCGCAATTTGCTACGACTGATATCTATCATTTTGAGGGTTTCTGGGTGGGGTGCGGCTATTACTAAGGATGACTTTATATCAAAGGCCCTCGTGGCCGCTTCCACTGCTGCTGTTACGCTGGAAACTGAGCCGCTGATGATTATCGTTACCAATCTGCCACCTAGCTTTTTTTCCCATGTTTCGAATTTTACTGAGGCGGCTTTTAGCATTATATCAAGAGTGTTGATGGCATTGCATAGGCTGGGTAGTTCTACAAATCCTAAAGCCGACTTGCTCATATTTTAGGAAGTATAGATTCTACATCGTTGTGAGGGCGTGGGATTACATGTACCGCTACCAGCTCTCCAAGGCGCTCGGCGGCTTGTGCGCCTACTTCTGTGGCGGCTTTTACTGCGCCTACATCGCCGCGTACGATAATGGTTACTAGGCCAGAGCCGATTTTCTCGGTGCCCACCAGGCGTACATCGGCGGCTTTTACCATCGCGTCTGAGGCTTCTATTGCAGCTACCAGGCCGCGTGTTTCTACTAATCCTAATGCTTCTTGTTTCATGTTGTCCTCCTATTTCAGTGCATTTATTTTTAGCATCTTTTCTGTGTTATCTGTGGGGCGTGGGATTATGTGTTTTGACAGTACGCCACCTAAATTCATTGCTGCCTGTTCTCCTGCTTCCATTGCGGCTTCAATATCTGCGATACTGCCTCGCAGCTTCACCAGAACAAGTAGGGGAATTTCCAGCTCGTCGGCGTTGCCGGGTTTGTTTTTATCGAAGGCCTCTATGGTTACATTGGCGGCTTTACATGCTGCGTCTGCCGCCCCAAAGGCCGTTACCAGGCCGAAAACCTCCAGCAGGCCGACGGCTTGCCCTGCACTACTCATTGATAATTGCCACCTTTATGCCTTCCATGCGAAGGTTCATTTTTAGGGCTTCATCTATTTGTGCCAGGGGGTACTTGTGGGTTACCAGCTTTTCCAGTGGCAGACCAATGGCTTTAGCCCGCTTTAGGAAGTCAAAAGTAGTAGCATAATCCCGCAAAGTATACACCCAAGAGCCTACCACAGTGATTTCCTTTTGGCATATATCAAAATGTGGGTTGATTGTAGCTTCGCCATTGTCTACGAAGAAGCCAAGTTCGCAAAGGCCGCCGCCTCTACGCACGAATTTCCATACTGCACCATGTGCTGTCGGTGAACCGGTACATTGGAAAGCGAAATCCGCAAACTTGCCGCCTGTGGCGGTTTTTACCGCGTCCAGCATTGCTTCTTGGCCGCTGTAGCGTTTTACATTGATGGTTTCGGTGGCTCCCAGGTCGCGGGCAAAGGAAAGGCGCTTGTCTTCTCCGTCTACGGCCACAATATTGTGGATGCCCATCGTGCGTAGCACTGCAATCAGCAGTAGCCCAATTGGGCCGCAACCTTGCACAAGTACACGACTATTGAATCGTAGCTTACCTGTAGTTTTGGCCTGTTCTACTGCGTGGATTACAACAGCGGCTGGCTCTACCAGTAGCCTCAAGTCCAAGTTTAAGTCATTGCATACAAAGAACGATGAACCGCCACGGATAAGGATATAATCTCCAAACCAGCCGTTGAAATGTATATGATCGTCAGGAAGCAGGCCATATACTGCGGAAGTGGATGAAAGATTTTGCTTATTCATATCCATCATGGTAATGTCCGGGTCGTCGTCGAACATTACGCTGGTGACGATTTTATCACCGATTTTTACCGGGTTTCCGGCGCTGTCACGGGTGACATTTTTACCCATTTTTACAACGGAGCCAGAGCCTTCATGCCCCAATACTACCGGAATTAACCCAAATGGGTCGTTTTTGTACTCATGGGCATCGGTGCCGCATACGCCGCAGCCTTCTACTTTTATCAGAATCTCGTCATCTCCCGGCTCCGGGATGGGGTAATGCTGGATTTCGAAGGTTTCTTTAGCGGTAAGCATGGCTACCCGGCCTGTACCTGGGGTTGGTTGGTGGCTGGGTTTTTGAGTGCCCATTTCGCTTAACACTTGTTTTACTATTTTTTCGATGTTTACAGTGTTTATGTCCATTTTTCACCTCTTTATCTTATTGAAAGGCTATCGCCCAAAACACAGCGGCGGCTCTTTGTAAAAGTGCTGGCACTGGTCAGGCCTTCTCCGGTGCGGCTGGCTATCGTGAAGGAGCAGAATCCTTCTCCTCCAAAGCCTAGTGCCGCAAAAGATGGGGCATTTTTTACAAAAATAGCAGTGTCCGCCGCTTGGCCGAATTGGGTTAGATAGTCTACATTTTTTGAGTGCATATGAACGGAATGACGATTGCCTGCTTCCAGAGTTACGGCTATGCGGATTCCCTCATGTACATCCTGCGCCCTTACTATGCCTAGTATGGGCATCATCAGCTCTTCTTTGATTAGTATGTGATTCTCGTCTCCTTCGAATATGATACAGCGGATTTTCTCATTGGTGGAGACACCTATCATTCTCAGCAGCTCTTCTGCGCTTTTGCCTACGCAGTTTCTGTTTAGGCGCGGGTGACCGTCTTTTATTTCTAGTACGGTTTCCCGGAGTTTTTCTACTTCGTGAGGCTGGGCTAGATAGCAGCCTTCTTGTTTCATGTAGTGGATTAGTTCGTCAGCGATTTTTATCGTAGCAATTATTCCTTTTTCTGCGATGCAGGGCAGGTTATTGTCAAATGTTGCCCCGGCCACTATATCTGCGGCGGCCTTTTTAATATCTGCGGTTTCGTCTACCAGCACTGGGGGATTGCCTGCACCTGCACCTATGGCACGTTTGCCGGATTTTAGCGCTGCCGTTACCACTCCCGGCCCTCCGGTTACCACCAGCAGGCCAATATCAGGATGTTTAAATAGAATATTGCTGGACTCTATAGTTGGCTTAGCGGTGGATGTTGCAATATTGTCAGGCCCTCCCGCCTCAAAAGAGGCTTGATTTATGAGGTGGACCGCATAGTTGGAAGTCCGAACTGCCGCAGGATGGGGGTTGAATACTACAGTGTTTCCTGCCGCAAGCATCCCAATAGTATTGCACAATATCGTTTCACTAGGGTTTGTGCAGGGGGTTATTGCCCCGATTACCCCAAAGGGGCCTTGTTCTACAAGGGTAAGACCCGCGTCACCGGAATAGGCTTTTGTGGTTATGTCTTCGATTCCCGGCGTTCTTGCTGCTAGTAGCTCATGTTTTGCCCGTTTGTCTGAGGGGTTGCCCATACCGGTTTCTGCTACTGCCATATCAGATAGCAGTCCGGCGTTTTCTAAGGTCTTTTTGCGGATATTGGCTATGATTTTTTCCCGGGTTGCCATGGATAGGCGGGCTACATGCTTTTGGCTTTCTCTTGCTTGGGCTATGGCGGTGTCCATATCCGGGAAGATGCCGTACTCGGCTGGGCTTGGGGTTGGTGCCAACTCCTTTAAGACTTCCGTTACTATCCGCTGGATTAAATCAGCTTGCACTGTGTATGCTCCTTCCAATGAGGGCTAATTCATGGTCTTGCTGTGCGGTGCCGCCACTTACGCCTATAGCTCCAAGTAAGTGGCCTTGATTGTTAAAGATGGGGATGCCGCCTCCTATCGGGAGGATTTTTCCTCCGCCTAGGGATTCCAGGCCGTAGAATGGTTGGCCTGGCTGTACCAGTTTGCTTGTGTCGGCCGTAGGCATTTTTAGGGCTGCGGCGGTGTAGGCTTTGGCTATCGCGGCCTCATAGCTTACCAGCAACGCCCCATCCATTACATGGACTGCTATGGGGTTGCCCCCGGCGTCACAACAGGCGACTACGACGGGTAAGTTTATATCTTTTGCTTTGTATTCGATTTTTTCTATTATAGCCTTGGCACTAGCGAGGTTTAGTTCCTGTGGCTGGCCGCCAATAGCATCTTGCACTGCCTGAACGATTGAAAACTCAAAATCCGTATACCGAGCCATTACATAAAGGAAATCTGACAGCCGGTTGATATATGGGAAGACCCAAAGAGCATAATCGGATACCTCCGCAGCTTTAGAAAGATAGGTTTCGGCCCGTCTTGCTACGGCTCTTGCTAGGTCTAAGCTTGTGGATTTAGGGCAGTTGCCGTAGGTTACAAAGCTAGTTTGGCGTGGCATCATGGAAGTGTAGTGGTCTATATTTTGCTCCAGGGCTTTGGTTTCTTCTTGAAAGTAATCAGTTTGGATAATGCTTTTATGATTCTTGGATGTGGTGGAGATTAAGGACATTGCTTTCATTATATTTTTTTGGATTTCTTCAAATTCTGAACCTACTTGGCCTAAGTGGGCGTTGAGTTCATCAAGTGCGGCCAGTGCTTTGATTATCGGGTGATGTTTTGGGATTAATATGCCGTCTTGTAGCATGGTTTGGGCTTTGTCCCCGGTTTTTGTGTAGATATTTATACGAATACACCACCTTTTACGGCTCGCCCTGCATTGGTGCCGAGTGCTCTGTAATCTGAATCTATCAGAAAAACGGGCTTATCAATGGGGCAATTTCTGATTTGCAGTGCTGCGGTGCTTACGGCTATACCAATGCCTACCCGCAACTTTGAATGATTGGCGGCGTCGAAAGCCAGGGTTTTTACATCAGCACTTGTTTTGCTAAAGATGCTATATAGTATCCCTTCTTCTTCCAGTCCCGCGCAGATTTCTTTTAAGGCTTCGGGGCTTGCGTTTGCTTCATATATGTGTAGCACTATACCCCTCCTGCGTAGCTCATTATTAGCCCGGTGGCTACTGCGTTTCTTGAGCCTTCGGTGCCGCGGATATTGCCCTTGCCGCATACCATGCCCATATCAGCGAAAGCAGTGGATAAAAATCCAGGGATTTCAAAATCTTCTGCGGAGCCTCCTACCAGGATTATGTGTTTGGCCTGGATATTAAGCTTTCTTATTGCTCTTATTGCGTTGTTTACGAATACGCCTTGTTTTGCTTCTTGCCTTACTCTTACTATTTTCTCAATTGGGCGTTCTTCTTCTATTTTTATCATTCCGCCTGGTGCCAATACTACTACCGAGCCAAAGAAACGTGGGTCGATGCCTTCTTCGTAAAAAAGCGTATCACCGTTTTCTAATCGAATGTGGAACATGCTTTCCACTTTGGCGGCGGGGTATTTTTTTATATTTTCTGCGGTTATTCTGCTGGCTAGGCCCAGTTGGGACTGTATCATCAACGTGACCAGCTCTCCGGCTCCTGCCATGGATACGGATTTTACTGTGCCGTTTTCGTCAATGATTGCGGCATCTGTCGACCCGCCTCCAAGGTCAAGAATTGCCAGGGGAAAACCTGCACCTGGTGTTGTTAGTGCGCCTAGGGTAGCCATTACTGGCTCTACTCCTGTGACGGTTGTATATATGCCTGTTTTCTTTGATAAGCCTTGGGCGATAGCCTCCATAGGGAGACGCCCTGCTGTTACCATTGCGGCTACGGCTATAGCTTTTTCCAGGCTGGTTTCTCCGGCTAAGGCACCGGATATTGCTACAGGCGCAAAGGTGTCTACTGCAAAAAGGTCACGGATTTGGGGATTTTCTCCGTATCCTGCTAGATCGGTCATGCTTGCCCGTGCTTTTTCCAGCATGTTGCCTACATTGGTGTTGGCCTCTCCTGTGATATCGCGGATATTGCCTGCGGCCTCTATTGCTTTTGCTATTGTCCCAGCACCATGACTGAAATCTACATCAATGTTTTTATCGCCTTTGATGGATATGCTGCCAATTTTTTGAGGCGGTGCTAGGTTTCTCCACGGGGTTTTCATTACCACTGCGGATTTTGCCCCTATTAGGCTTTTGGCGATTGGTGTTATTTGAAGGGTTTCTTCCGGAGTTAGCTTTAGTAGTGTTGCAATACCATATGGATTAGATAGCATCCCCACTGATTGGCCAGGGGGAGCGGCTTCTATGGCGGTTTCAATACCTTCTTTTATTTTGTGGATATCTCTAACTTCGTCTATTATCGGGATTTTTTTATCCAGGCGGTTATATACAAGAACGGCTTCGTCAAGCTGGAGAATTGCTCCGATGATATTGGAATGTTGATTTATTATTTTCGCGGCTTCTTCGTAGTCGGTTTCACTTGAAATCACAACGATATATGACTCTTGATTCGCTATAGATGGTAGATTTTCTATGAGAATAGTCTTTCCGTAACCTGTTCCCATACCTGCCGGGGTTTTAGGGTTATGGCCTAGCATGGATGATTCTGTGACTATGGTCTGGGTTAATGTTTCCATTGCAGCGCCTCCGATTACCGGGGCGGCTTCGTTGATGCGGATGTGACTGATTTGGTTAAGAGTGATGTCTGCCTGGACAGTAGCTTCTTCCAGTGCTGCCAGTATGCCTGTTGTATTGTCGGCAGTGCCTTTTAGCCCAGTTGTAAATACCGATGTACTGGAAAGAAAACGAATCTTCCCGGCATCATTTTCTTCCGCTAGGCAGACTTCTGTTGTAGAGTTGCCGATATCTACTGCGGCTAGGATTTTCACTTTAGGATTCCCCGCTTTTCGTATATATCGGCGGCATCTGTTACTAGTTTTGCAGATATTGGGGCGTTGTAGGTGGTTAGCAGGGTATTTGCCATTTCCATAAGCTCGGCTTTTGTTGCGCGATATGGGCGAAGCTTGCCATACATCTCTAAAAGAAGTTCGTCTGGAATATCCACTAACTCTGCCGCGCGCTGGAAATTATGGGCAAGATGTGGACGCCCGCTTTCTTTTGCGGCTTCACCTTGTAGCAGTAGGGTTTCTTTAGAGATTTTTATGTCCTCTGGAGAAATTTCGCCTCTGGCCACGGCTTCCAAAGTAATATCCGATTGCTTTTTTCCTGTTTTGGACAGTACATCCATATGGGCGCTTAAAGGATATGGCATTAGTTTTGCCCCCCTTTCATTAATGGGGTCGCGCTTTGCGCGACATAATGCTGGGTGGGTTTATTGCGGTCTGCTTTTTCTGTTTCTTTTATATGCATCAGAGCCGCTTTTACTTGGTATGCGGCACGGATCATTGGGTCGTTTTGGGTCGCTATAGGGGTTACGCTTTCCCCTTTGGCGTATTTTGCGGCGTTTTTACCGATTTGGCGGTAATGGGCCAGCGTGAGTAATGGGGCTTGAGGAAATAGCTCTATATTGGAAAGGATTTGTAAGTCTGTCTGATGGATAATGGCGGTGCCTTTGGACTGAATACCAATGCCTAAACCAGAACCGGAAAGGTCGGCGGCTTCTTTTCCTATAACCGCAACGTCAGAGGACTTGAACACCTGTACGACACTAAAATCCATACCTTCCTCTTCTATTCCTGCCTTTATTTCGGCAAGAACTGCTGAATGGGATAGATCATTTATTGTTTTTGCGCCCCCTGTACCGTAGGCAGGGCCTACGCCTATAACTACTTCTTTGGGGTTTTGGCTGCGGGATGGGGTGTTTTGCAGTTGTTCTAATACTATGCGGGTCACCAGTGCAACCAGTGCTTCATCATGATGCAATTAAATCCCCTCCCTGTCGATTATATTGGGGATGTTTTTTATTTCTTCCCAGCGCTTGCCTCCAACACGATACCCCGTGCCTGGGCCTTTGTAGTTGTTGGGGGCATTGATGGCGGATATTACGTTGTAGTCTTCATCCAAAATGGCTGAGGTTTGCATATAGTCCCCAGTTATCCGCTGTTTTAGCATGTTGAGCACCCGCTGGGCGATGTCTTCAAAGCCTGTTTCATATAAGGCTTTTACTATGTCAAGGCCTGTAAGTCCACGGCGCATAAGGCTTTCTGCTGCGGCAATATCTGCTGCGGCATCCCGGGGTAGGGTGTCTTTGCTTCCGTGGGCGTAGGTCACTGCTTCTACCTGTTCGTCAGTTATTTCCGCCAGATTTAAGTAGCGGAAAACAGCCTGAACAGCCTTGCCTGCGGTTTCGCGTACACGGATTACTTCCTCTTCCGAAACTGGCCTAAGGCCGCCATCTACCATCATGTCACGTTGCAGCACATTGTAATCGTCAAAATCTTCCGCATCAAAGTTGGATCCGGCGAAGAGATTGTCATAGTTGGGCTCACCTGCATAACCGGAAAAAATAAAATCCGTTCCCGGAAGGAATTGAAGCATAGTCCTGGCAGTGCGCCGCATATCCGAATGGGAAAAGCTTTGGTCATTGGAGGATGCTACTTCTAGGTCAAGGATTGCCGCCATAAGATTTTCTGCCAGCACAGCCCTGATGCCAGAAGGTACTGATGCCGTGATTCCGATACAGCTTACAGAGCCGTTTTGGATGCCTTGAGAGCCGGCACCCTTTGCGGCATATAGGCAACGGGCTTCCAAGTACAACATGGATTTTTTCTGGGCAGAGCCCATAAGTGCTTCCGAGCCTGTACCGGATGTAAAGCGGGTTTTAAGGCCACGAGAAGCGTAAGCAGAGGCCAGAAATGCCTTCGAATATGGAGTGTCATCCCCGTCTATAAATACCGGTTCTGTGCCATATACGCTCATAGTTTCGGCGTATGTGGTGAAGCCGCGTATGCCTAGGATTAACTCTGTAGCTTCTTCTACCGCGCATTGTGTCAACACACCGGGACGGCCTACTTGTGAGCCAATAAGCAGGGCTATAGCGTTAAGGGGAGCATAGCGTGCTACGCCAACCGTAGTTTCTTCTTCGGCAAAGCCGCGAAGGGCACCTTCGGCGCTGTCTGCTGCTATTTGTACAGGGTCATCTTTAACGTTGGTTATATGGGCTTGATTGGCTGGGATGCCTCTGGCACGCATTTTTTGCAGAGCCATCATCATTTCTACTACGTTAAGATGGCCCATTACTTCTGTGAGTTTTGCGGGGGTTATGCCCGAGGCAATATTTATTATTTCTTCACGAGAAATATTGATATCAACCAGTTTGTGAGCGATAACTGCTGATGAGATATCCATGAAGTGGGTTTTTGCAGGGTTGATAGTGTAGTCGGCAATGAAAGCGTCTATAAAGTCGAATTGATCACGGGGGGTGCCGTCCATTTCCACAATTGCACCACCAATAACCCTGATAGAAGGCTTAGGGTCATATGGGCTTGCCATAGCGATAAAACCGGCCTCTGGCCATTCGGCAATGAAGCCGTCCTTGTTTACCGGACGGTTATTTAGTATCTCGAAGCGTTTGGATTTCATGTTTATTTAGAAAAATTGGCCAATACTTTACGTACAACAGCTTCTACAACTGCCGCGTCGGTTGTGGCTGGGGCTGATGCAATAGCTTCAGGAGCGCTAGGCGTATGGCAGTTGCAGCCTCTGCCGCCGTTTATGCGGGCGCAAATATCCGCCGGATGCTTTCCAGGCAGGCCCATATCTTTGCGAAGCTGATAAAGCCTTGTGACTTTTTGCTTATCAAGCTCTTGAGGCTTTCCTATTTGGTTGGAAATGAACAGCAATTGGGCGTAAAACTCAAGTGATTCCATTTTGTGATATGCCTGGAGCAAATCTCCGGCATAAGAGAGGGCACCATGGTTTTCTAGTAAAACCGCGTCATAGTGCTGTAGATATTTTGCTACATTATTAGGAATTTCATCAGTGGAGGGAGTGCCGTATTCTGCAATTGGCACACAGCCCAGCATAATTACCGCTTCCGGCATAATGGGCTCGGTTAAAGGGATGCCAACGATAGCATAGCTAGTTGCATATGGCGGATGGGCATGTACTACGGAGTTAACATCAGGCCGCTCTTTGTATACGCGCATATGCATCTTGATTTCGGACGATGGGCGATAGTTGCCTTTTGCTTGCAATGTGTTGCCGTTGGCATCTACTTTGCAAATCATATCCGGGGTCATAAAGCCTTTACTTACCCCGGTTGGGGTGCATAGAAACTCGTTGGGGCTTATCTTTACAGAGATATTGCCGTCGTTGGCAGCTATAAATCCTTTGTCGTAAATCCGCTTACCGATTTCGCAAATTTGTTTCTTAATTTCAAATTCTGATGGCATAGTAGATACCTCTTTCATATGTTTTTTATATGCTTTTCACAAGAATACCACATCAATAAACTAAATACAACATTGTCACAGATATTTTATATTGTTTTCTTCGAAGAATTTTGCCCACTCTCCAGGGATATGGTCAGAAACAACAACGTCAACCCGTCTTAACTCCATCATCTTTGCGAAGGATAAGCGATTAAATTTGCTGCTATCTACTGCAAGTATTAATTCCCTAGCGTTATCGGCCATGGCTCGTTTTATTTCCGCCTCTTCTAGGCTTGATTCCATTACACCTTTTTCAAAATCCAAGCCTTTGCAGGAGATTATGGCTTTGTCTGCTGTTAGTTGGTTTATTACATACGACGCGCTGCTGCCTACTAATGATAATGATGACCCCCTAAGTGCTCCTCCTGTGGATATTGCGTTTATGTTTTCCGACGTGGAACACTCCATCAGGATTTCTACTGAGTTGGTTATTATAGTTAGTTTGTCCAGATTTTTTAGTTTTCTTGCAATGTGGACGCAGGTGGAAGAGGCATCTAACATTATGTTTTCTTTGGGCTGGATTAATTTTTGAATTTTGTCTGCTATTACTAGCTTTTGAGCCTTGTTGGTTTCTACCCGCATCAGGTATGGGAGCTCTGTGGAGAGGCTTTCAGCTTGTACTGCGCCGCCATAGGTTTTTTTCAGCAGGCCTTCCTTTTCTAGCTTCTCCAAGTCGCGGCGGATGGTTTCTTCTGTAACTGAGAATTTTTTCGCCAGTTCTGGAACCAGTACCCGCTTTTCAGATTCCAGGGTAGATAGGATTTGGGTTCTTCTTTCTATGGCTAACATAGTGGCCTCTTTCTTTTTGATTATTCTTTATTTATGTGTATTGTAAAAAGCAAAAGGCTATGTGTCAAATTGTGGACACATAGCCTTTTATTATGTATGATAATGCTAAGCAAGCGCTGTGGGCAGTGTTTTGGCTGGAATCCGGAAAGGAGGACGGCCATGATTGTGATTCCGTTGACCGTATATGAATTATTGTCTTTAATTCTGACCGCAATACTAATCTATATCACTTGGAGAAATTCAAGAAACACAAAAAAATAAGCCCCACGGCTCAATGTGACGGCTTATTTTTTGACTTCTATTAATTTTTACTAGGAGTCCAGTCAGCACTGCCGTGGCACTTGCGACCAAACTGAGGGAGTGTTCGTACCACCGAACGCTCTCTCTTTTATTATGTTCTCATTATATAGCTTATATGCATACTTGTAAACACAAAATCACGGTAAGTCGAATGGAGGAAGATCGTCATCTACTTGCAATTCTTTCACAGCACAAGCCTTCATATCAACTCTGCCATCTGCTAGAAAGGTCACCCCTTCATCTTCCAGCATCCCCTTACGCATATCTGCAAATTGGCCTCCGGTGATGGTGCCATCTGACATAACTACCCGTTGCCATGGGATATTATCCGACTCTGGGCAGATGCGCATTGCTCTGCCCACTTCCCTTGCGGAGCGTGGACGGCCTAGCATCTTTGCTATTTGACCGTATGATATTACTTTACCTTGGGGTACTTTTTTTACTAGTGTATAGACTTGTGCGTAAAAGGGATTCATATTCGCTCCTTTTTCTTTCAAGAAAATTTATTTTATCCCATAAAAAATTGCATGACCAGCATATATCCATAAAACATCAACTTTAGAAAACCCAGCAGTGTCCAACATTTTTAATTGGTCATAAAGAGATGCAGGTCTGCCACAAATATCTTCTTCGTAATCATAACTGTATATGTTCCAACCAGAATCCCTAAAGCTCTGATAAGCGTTTAAACTTCCTGTAAAATCAATTGACTGTTTATATGCAGATACTTCCCAGTCTGCCGCAGCTACTTGCTCAGCATCCTTACACACTGGATTGATATTGTCAGCTATTACAAAAACACCGTGCTTTGGTAGCATGTCATATATATACCTGAAAAAGCTTTCTTTTCTGCCGTCACTTAAATGATGGATTGCAAATGTAGAAACGACCCCATCGCAATTAGCTGGGAAATTATTTTTCTCATAGTTTAGCAAATCAAAGTCTTGATAATGAACTTTGTTGGGTAGTTTTTTCATCAGGGACTTAGCATTTTCCAGTAGTGCAGGGGTAGCATCACAGAAATATATTTCATAATGTGGCGATTTTTTTGCGATTTCATAACTTAGCTGGCCGTCTCCGCAACAGATATCTACAATTGTCATTGGCGAATCAGCTTTTGGGAGTAAGCTGCAAATTCTTTGATTTAATCTGGCCCTGTCTGGAATAAAAACATTTCCGTATGATAAGAAAACATTTATATCATCCTCGCCCCAGACCATTGTGTTTTCTTTATCCGACATATAAACCTCCGATGCCCCAAATAAATGGGAAGCCTTTTTGGGTCGCTTGTTGTTTTGAAAATACTCTCGCAGTTTTTTTGCATAAACCGCACGCTCATGTGGCGGTAGGTCTTCCCTATCGGTTTTGTAAAGATTATCATTTTTATATCTTGGAAAGACATGTAAATGATAATGCCAGACATCTTGGTAGCCACAAGGCTCATTATGTTGCCTGGAGGAAACGCCGTCGCACTTATATACTTTCTTCAATGCTAAGGCTACATCTTTTTCAAAATCATGTATTTTAGCTGACAAATAATCTGGTAGGTCATATAGGTTTTCATAGTGTTGATTGGGGATTATAAGGACATGTCCTTTATTATTTTTCCAACATCCTGCTGATATAAATGCGGTTATAAAAAAATCTTGGTAAATGATATCATCTTGTTTTGTATAGACATGCTCATTTTCTATACCTTGACTTACTAGGCAAAAAGGGCATACATAATTATCTGGCATATGGTTGTACATAATTGGCCTACCTTCATTATCATTTTTAAGAAGCCCAAGACTGATTGCAAAACCCAGTAAACCCAGCACTATTCACCCGATGGATTGTGTTGTTTTATGAATGATAATTTATCCCAATAACCTCTTTGAAGTACGATTTTATTATTTATGACTTGAAAAAAACCACAACCACGCAATCCCAGCGGGTCACGCCATTCTAAAATAACCCAATCACCGTCCTCAAATATGTTTTCAACAATACATACCATTTTGGTGGAGCTAAAATCATTGCGGAACATTTTGCCTATAGCTTGCTTGCCTTGAACAGGTGCATTTGCTACCTGATGATTAATTGCATTATCATCATATAAATTTTCAATCGCTTCAACGTCAGCATTGTTAAATGCTTCAATCCATTTAAACAGTATGTCTTTGGGCTTCATTAATTGCCTCCGCTAATATAATTTTCTTCGCTAAGTATCCTTGTCATCTGTATTGACGCATAATTATACAAACTTAATGCAACCTATGAAAAGTAACAGAAACTTACGATAACAACTGTTTAACCTGTCACCTTAGAAGATACCTATAAAATAGAGGATAATCGCCATTTTATTTAATTCTGGTTATAGATTTCCAAGAAGCCCATATCCTTGCATGGAAAATCTAATCAAACCAAGTCACGTCGTACCTGTCGAACTTTGTCTTGCCGACTGGCACTTGTGGAAAACTATGTGGTCATTTTGGGCTTTGATTATCATTATGGTTTACTTAACAACAAATGCGTGCATATATAACAAGTACCATTCGGGTTATAATAAAAAAGAGGTAACACTTTTATAAGCATTGCCTCACCCTAAAATGCAGATATTGTGATATTTTGTTTCAAAGAGTCTACTAGAGAAATTTCTATGTTATACAAATTCATTGTTCGCAATTATTTTGAAGATTCGCCAAACACTCGCCTCTTATCTTCCATGCCTGGATACTTGTTGGCTATTTCATTATGTGAACTCTTTATAATAATGAAAATTCTTTTTGTTGATAAAAGAAAGAATATGATGGCGACAAACAAAAAATAAATCACTGCTATATGCACTACAATTGTGCGGCTTGCCGAAGAACGTTCAAATACTAATGCAAGTGCAGAAGCCGCCACAGTCGCCAGACTAAAAACTATTCCTGCTCCTAGCTGAAAATACAGATGATTCATTACACCTACTCGTATTAAGGTTACAATGGTTTTGTTCGCACCAAAACCTAAAATGATTGATAATCCAGAAAATAAAAATCCCGCAAAAATTGAACTAACTGTAATGATGAGATTAAGGTGTGCTTCGGTAATTATAGAAACATCAAAAACGCAAGTCACTTGTAAAAGGATAATAAGTAGTAAAGGTATGATAATGTAAAAAAATTGCTTTTTCATGTTATCATCCTTTCAGTAGAATTCACTAATTTTTATCTATACTACCTTTGCAGTTAGATATAGCAACTTTTCCTTGTGTTTAAGATACTCATTTCGCAAAACAGTAAAATAGACATCGACGATGTTACCTCGCTCAAGATCCGAGTCTTTTATTCTAACAGAATATGCTAGTTTCCCCTCAATATACTCATAGTCTTGTGCTTTCACGTTTGGTTCATTTCCAAAAAATTTAGGTTTAATACCTCGTATACCATCACCAAGCGAATTAACTACTTTGCAAATAGCATCTTGTCCTTTTGCTATTTTACCCCGTGGTTTTGGCTTTAATACAATGTCTATATTAAAAATATCTGTACTAGAATGTTGAAACTCCAAAATTTGACTTTCGGTGAAGCCAAAATCTTTAAGCACCGTGGCATCTGGTACCGGGAGGGTATAAAGTATGCGTGATATTGTAGCCCCATCTTGCATTAGCCGTTGTACATTCTTTTCCTCTGCAATGTTCGTAACAGAAAATATGCAGTCTTTATTGAAAGGTTTTACCATATATTCTATGCACTTAGGGGTAGGTGCTCCACTACCAATTAAAAACGAAACAATATTTGTAGTGTAATCAATCAAAAAAAATGTACACTCCTGTAATGTCTTCAACTGTTTTGTTTTCTCTTCATCTGTTAAGACAGGGGTCGCTTCTTGTGTTGAGTTATCACGAATCACAATACTATGTGAATCTTTTTTCTTTGCAATTCTACAAAGCAAGTAATCATCATCATTTTTAAGGGGATCAACTGTAATAACTTCATTGTCAATATATTCAAAACTCCAAGGCCTTATATTACCGTTACTTGATTGTTGCGTCAAAAAGTTATCAAGCAAATTTTTTAGTGTAACTGTTGTGGCTGTGCCACCTATACCTATATTATCAGGCAAGGAAATCTTATAGAATCTAACTGTTTTATTTGGCATAACGCACCCCTTCAACTAACTGCTATGTACTTAATAATTTTATTTTAGCCTATCTTCAAAAATGCGTCAAACCCACATTGTTGCTGTATTGCTTCCTGTAGTGTCAGTATACGTCGACGATACAGTTCAGAGAACATATATACAAATTCCATTTAATCTTCTTCACTCACCTTTACTGAATAATACTACAAATAATATCAAGGCAACCGAAAGACTTAATAACTACCCGCTAAGACTATCACTTCGCCAAACCTAATAAAGGCAATGAAGTGAGTCATTTGTTGACTTAATCCTTATATAATTTCACTAAAGAGCAAGGGGATTCGAACTCTTGCGGGGTTGCCCCCAAACGGTTTTCAAGACCAACAACACCTGATAATATACAATAAAAGCAAGGAGAGGAGTAGTGCCATGACTCAAATCATCCAATGTATTCCCAATTTCAGTGAGGGTTGTCGGACTGATATTGTAAATGAGTTAATTAAAGTCGGACAGTCTATTCCAGGTGTGACTTTGGTAGACCATACTTCAGATACTAGTCACAACCGAACGGTATTAACTTTGCTTGGCTGCCCAGAAGGTATAAAGGCTGTCGCTGTGGCATTAGCAAAGTGTGCCTGTAAAAATATTGATTTAACAAAGCAGTCAGGGGAACATCCCCGTATGGGGGCAGTGGATGTAATCCCTTTAGTTCCTATACGAAATGTAACAATGGGTGAGTGCGTAGCTCTTTCTCAGGAAATAGGCCGACAGATATCTAATGAGCTGGGGATTCCTGTATTCTTATATGAAGAGTCTGCAACTGCCAAAAACCGACGCAACCTAGCAGATATCCGGCGGGGTCAGTTCGAAGGTATGGCTATAAAAATGCAATCTCCTGACTGGAAGCCTGACTTCGGCCCTGCTGAGCCTCATCCTACAGCCGGGGTAGTAGCTGTGGGCGCACGGCGGCCACTTATTGCGTTCAATGCCAATCTTTCTACTTCTGATGTGAAAATTGCACAAAAAATAGCAAAAAGAATCCGAGGAAGCTCCGGAGGGTTGAAATATTGTAAGGCCATTGGCATAATGCTTTTGGAAGAAAACATGGCTCAGGTTTCGATGAACTTGGTCAACTATGAGGTCACATCTATTTATAGTGTGGTAGAGCTAATTAAGGTTGAAGCCGCGCGTTATGGCGTGGGTATTGTTAATACTGAGCTTATTGGCATTGCTCCTGCTAGAGCGCTGATAGACTGTGCTGAGTATTACTTACAGCTAAAGGATTTTAACTTCCAGCAGCATGTGCTGGAAAGTCATATATAAAGGAAGTGATAAATTGGCTATTATTTTAGACGGAAAAGCCTTGGCTAAAAGTATTGTGAAGGAAGTAAAAACACAAGTTAATGCCATGGCTGAGCCTCCGGGCCTTGCCGTCGTGATTGTGGGGGACAACCCTGCATCACGAGTGTATGTAAATAATAAGAAAAAGGATTGCCAAGCTTGTGGGATTGTAAGCACAGAGTATGCACTACCTGAGGATGTCGGCGAAAGCAAACTACTTGCCCTTATTGACGAGCTAAACCAGTCAAAAGATGTCCATGGGATTCTAGTGCAATTACCTCTGCCAGAAGGATATGATGTTCAAAAGATTATCCAGGCTATATCCCCATTAAAGGATGTTGATGCGTTTCATATGCTCAACGTTGGCCGGATTTTTAATGGCGATTACAGTTTCCTTCCTTGCACGCCCGCAGGGGTTATAGAACTTTTGGATTATTATAATATTGACCCGAAGGGCAAACACTGCGTTGTTGTAGGTCACTCTAATATTGTAGGAAAGCCCATGGCAATGATGCTACTTCACCGCCATGCAACGGTTACAGTCTGCCATATACATACGGCGGACTTGGGGTTTCATACAAGACAGGCAGATATTTTAGTGTGTGCTGTAGGTAAAATTGGCTTGATTACCGGGGATATGGTGAAGCCTGGAGCTGTGGTAGTAGATGTAGGGATTAATCGTAGAGATGATGGTAGTATGTGCGGGGATGTGGATTTTGAGGCTGTGAGTCAGGTGGCTTCACATATTACCCCTGTACCTGGCGGCGTTGGCCCTATGACCCGGGCTATGCTTATGCGTAATACGGTAATGGCAGCAAACTAAAATATACAAATGGAGGAACAATACCATGGAGATTTTAAAGGACTATCTGTCGGCAACCGCCGGGAAGGAACTTAATGCCGAAATGCTGACCTTTGTAGCCAATATTAACCAGGTTGCGGAGCAAAGCCCGCAAGTTGCAAAGGGGATAATTCAAGAGCTTGTGGATCAGCGCAGTTATTTGAAGCTTATAGCCAGTGAAAACTACTGCTCTGCGGCAGTGCAAAGCGCAATGGGCAACCTGCTTACAGATAAGTATGCCGAAGGCTATGTAGGAAACCGCTTCTATGCTGGGTGCGATAACGTGGATGATATAGAGCAGCTTGCCTGTGAAGAGGCGTGTAGACTTTTTGGTGCAAAACACGCATATGTGCAGCCTCACTCTGGGGCGGATGCTAATCTTGTGGCATTTTGGGCTATTCTTCGCAAGAAGGTACAGGCGCCTATTATGGAGCGGATGGAAAAGAAGAATCTTCTGGACCTTACTACTGAGGAGTGGAATGAAATCAGGGCAGAACTGGGCAACCAGAAGATGCTTGGTATGGATTTATTCTGTGGTGGGCATCTGACCCATGGGTACAGGCACAATGTTTCCGGGCAGATGTTTGACGCCCATTATTATTATGTAGATGAAAAAACAGGTATTTTGGATTATGAAAATGTGCGTCAGCGGCTTCATGAGGTAAAGCCTTTGGTTTTCCTGGTGGGCTTTAGCGCTTACCCAAGAAATATAGATTATTCGATTTTAAGGCAGTATGCTGATGAAGTTGGCGCTGTAATGATGGTGGATATGGCTCACTTTGCCGGACTTGTGGCTGGTGGGGCGCTATCTGGTAAGTATAACCCTGTGGCTTACGCGGATGTTGTAACCTCTACCACCCATAAAACCCTTCGTGGACCTCGCGGTGGGCTAGTGCTTTGCACTGAGGAATATGCGGAATATGTAGATAAGGGCTGCCCTCATGTAATCGGCGGGCCGCTTCCTCATGTTATGGCGGCTAAAGCTATTGCGTTTAAAGAAGCGGGAACAGATGAGTTTAAGGCGTATGCTTATAAAATAATCGAAAATTCTCAGGCCTTGGCAGCGGCTTTGTTGGCTAAGGGTATTGATGTACAAACCGATGGTACTGATAATCATATGATTTTGGTAAGTGTGGATGCCCTTGGTATTACTGGAAAGCAGGCAGAGTTTGCACTCAGGGAATGTGGACTTACATTGAACCGTAATACTATGCCTTTTGATAAGCAGGGACCTTGGTATACTAGTGGTCTTCGCTTTGGTACTGCGGCGGTTACTACACTTGGTATGGGTGTGGCTCAAATGGAGGAAATTGCTGATATTATGGCTATAGTACTAAAGAGCTTAAAGCCGGCAATGACCAAAAAAGGTGCCGTAAGCAAAGCCAATTATGTACTGGATGAAGGTATTAAGGCTGAGTCGATTAAGCGGGTGAGGCATATCCTGGACGGATTTGTGTTGTATCCGGCTGTGGATACCGGGTTTTTTGAGAAATATTTCTAGGATTGTTAAAGTTTTGACCGTCTCGCCAATGGTGAGGCGGTTTTTTTATGCATAATTTTCTTATTTTCCAGCACAATACTTGTATTACAAGAAATTAGCAATTTTTCTATATCGCGAATTAATTCAGAATCGGACGAGACCGTTCTTCATTTGATTCGCTATGTGTGGGAAAGGTGATTATTATGAGGACTGTGATTGTGGCTTCTATATTATTGGCTTTAGCTGTGGGCAGCGAAATTTATGACGATTTTGAATACATTGTTGAGGATATATGGGAAGTTTCTCACCGGGTTGAGTTTGACCTTGGGGGTGGCCAAGTGGATGGGAACGCTGATGCAAAAGTCGCTTACTTTGAACATTTTTATTGGCTTTCTTCATGGCATGAGGATGTTCCGTCCCCTATCCGAAATGGTTTTGGGCATGTTGGCTGGCGTTGTGTTGATACTGGAAGTGTTTGGGATTTGGATGGGTTTCAGACGTCTATTGAGGAAGAGCGGAGTTTTGAGGCTATATGGGTGCCTTTGATTCCTATTACATTTGAGCTTAGCGGAGGACATTTCCGCAACGATTTTGGGGATATTGTTGTGTATGTTCCTAGAGGAGAGCGAGTTTCGGGGTTCGATATACCTTTGGCTACCCGTAGAGATGGGTTAGAGCTTGCGGGTTGGATTAACCGTGATACCGGTGACGAGCTTATGGTGTTTGAGCCTGGTCATTTAGTCTTTTTAGAGCCTACAACTTTTGTTGCTCGTTGGAGTGGGATTGTTCGGGTAACTTTTGATAATAACGGAGAGCTTTCTTATGTGGATATCCCTGGTGGTACTTCACTAGAGAATATGCCTGATGTGGTGCGTGAAGGTTATAATCTTGTGGGGTGGCTGAACAGCGAAACAGGGGAAAAGCTTGGGCATTGGGATGTGCCGCAGATTTTAATTATCCAGGATACTACTTTTACTGCCATTTGGGAGCCTCCTATGCCTATTGTGTTTGATTTGAATGGGGGAAATATGAATGGCTGCAAGAAGGATGTTGTTTTGGCGGTAGTGGCCGGCGAGTGGCTTTATTATGATGCGAGTATAATGCCTCAGCCTACACGTGAGGGCTATTGGCTTAGTGGATGGCGTGATACCGTTACGGGAAATATCCTTCCTTTGAGGCATATGTGGGGATGGTTTACTCACGATAGAGCCAGGACGGTTGTGGCTGAATGGAGCCCTGGGGTAAAAGTGACTTTTGATTTAAACGGGGGGACCATTCAGGATGTGGAAGACGAATATGTAATGTATGTTCCTCAGGGACATTTATTGGGAAACGGAGCGTGGCATCCTTTGCCTCATGCTCCCGGGGAGCCTGTTCGTGAGGGGTATAAATTTATCGGATGGCATCATCAGACTATTCGTGATTTGTTTTTCTTTTCATCTGGAAAATTAATATATTCACCTATGGTTTTTGTGGCTAAATGGGAAATTGATATGTCTGTACCGGCCTGGAATGAAACCATATCCATTGTCTTTGACCTTAACGGGGGTGCGCTTGGGGAATCTACTGAGCCTATAACACTATATAAAGCCCCTGGGGATTGGCTTTACTCAGGAATCTGGGATTCGGTAAGTGGAGATTATCCTATTCACCCAGATGGTTACCCTTTTGTTGCATGGCAATGCGAAGATGATCTGACTCTTATATATCCTAAATGGAGTTTAATAGAGTCGGTTTCGGGTAATCGGACTTTTGTGGCTTTATGGGGTGAAGATGGCAGTATGATGGAAATAGAAGAGGCCACAACCAATGAGATTGTGGCCTGGAATATTACTTTTGATTTAAACGGAGGAAGTGTGGATGGGAGTCAACGGTCTATTACTGTGCCTATTCCCTTTGGGGAGGTAGTAGGAACAGTACCTGTTCCGGGGAGGCAAATGCACGTCTTTGTTGGTTGGAAAGAGGCGGAAGATGGCCCTATCCTTGCCTCTAAAGCGGTAGAGGCTATAGAGGCCCAATCTGATAAGACATTTGTTGCGGTTTGGGTTAGGGATCATCTACCAATAAATCTTCCAGTCCTTGGACAGGCGCGTAAGTAGTTCCAGCCAGAAGTAGTCGCCCCAGATTACACATTCGTCTACGCCGCTATTGGATACTGTATTGTAAGGGGACGCTTTGGCGTATACGCCATGTAGTAGTAGGCCGTTGGATTCACCAGGATTAGGGATGTAGTTTTGGGCTATAGAGTGTGTTATCTGCGTTGCTACCAATGTGTAGTGATCGGCTTTATCTTTCGGAAGGTGTTTGGCCATTTCCAGCATACCGCAGGCGGCTATAACTGCTGCTGAGGAGTCTTTAGGTTCATTGTTGCCGTCGGTAAAATCTAAATCCCAATAAGCCACCATATCGCTTGGTAGGCGGTTTAGGAAGAAGTCTGTGACTTTGTAGAATAGGTCTATGCATTTTGGGTCTTTTGTGTATAGATAAGAAAGTGCCAGGCCGTAAATCCCCCAAGCTTGGCCGCGTGCCCATGGGGATGAGTCTTTGTAACCTTGGGCTGTTACGCCTTTTAGGGGTGCCCCGGTGTTGATGTCGAAGTAGTATGTGTGATAGGTTGAATGGTCTTCTCTTATTAGGTTTTGCAGGGATGTGGCGGTGTGGATATCGGCAACTTCAGCGTATTTGGGGTCGCTTGTTTCGGTGGTTGCCCAGTATAGCAGGGGGAGGTTCATTAAGCAGTCTATTATTAGGCGGTGATTATCTTCTGCACCGTATGCTCCCCAAGCTTGGATAAAGCCACCTTTTTTGTGAAAACGGGATATTAGATTGTCTGCTGCCATCAGGGCAGTGGTTCTGCCTGTTTCACAGCCTACCAATCTCCACGCCGCTACGCAGGATAGGGTATACAAAAAGCCCATATCATGGTGGTCTACTACTACCCGGTCTATTATGCGCTGGCGGAAGCTTTCTACATGGGCTAGTGCGGCTTCTTTGAAGGCATCCTCTCGCGTTAGTTCCCATGCTAGCCAGTATTGGCCTGTGTGGAAACCGTTGGTCCAGTCATCGTTTTCGGCTGGGGCGTAGTAATTGTCTTTGCTTGCGGCGGGTTTGAATTTGCCTTTGAATATCGGCAAGTCTTCCCGTAGGGTTTGGATTGCTGTGGTGATAGCTTGATTTATTTCTTTCTTAGTAATCATAGTTACCTCCTATTCAGCTTGCGCTGATTGATTTCCGGTATTTATCCGGAATAGTGATTGGGTCTTATATATCTTTTTTATGCGCTGCGGGAGCAACACCGCAAGACTATAATACAACCAGAAAGGCCTATTGACATAATTTATTCCAGTTTACCGGGGCGATAAACTCCATTCACATATTTCTTGGTTTCGAACTTTTTATGTTTCTTGCCAATAATTATCGGTTTCCTAATCTTGCTTTGCTGTTTGGTTTTAGTATTTGGCGTGGGTATTGTGTAAGTTTTGTTTGCAAGTGATTTTCATTATCATGGTAGGTGTGATATAATAATTGGATGTATATTCTTGCTAGCTAGGAGGATTTTTTGTGGTTAAAATATTTAGGGTTCATGGTGACAATATTATAGAGTGCGAGCGGATTGTTGATTATCTTTTCGCTGGAATTGATGTTATTGTAATTTCTCGTGAATTTGTATCGCTTTCTTGCATATGCGTGAATGTTGTATTTGGATTTAATTCTGTGGAGCATAGGTGGAAAATCGAGATGTTTCCGGGGTTCAATAAAGCAAACAGGCGCAGATGGAAAGGTGATATATTTGATTCATTGCGTGATAACGGGGGATTTCTTGACGAAACACCAGATGCTCTTGTGACTCAAATAAATAACGATAAGGAAACAATCTTATTTGCTGTGGAGTTTTGTAGTGCGCTACAAGCAGGAAACCAAGCATGGCAACGTAGTGGACGAGCCTATTCGGTAGGGCGTTCAGGTTGTCCATATATTTACATAGTTGACTTTGTAAAGTATGAGCTTGATTCCACAACTCGTGAGCGTAAAGCACTAAGATTTCCAAATGCAGCCGTACCGTATAGCTTTATTAGCTTTTCAAAATATACGGCAAATTTTGTTGTTCAATCTTATGTTAGGGCCGAGGAATTTCAACCTAGTTACGACAGTAAACTTGCAAATTTTGACGAGAGTATTTTTGCAGAAAAAGATTTGGCCGAGTATATGTTATTGAAAATGCTCAACATGAACACATCCGAAATTGAGATGAGAATACTTGATAAAAATAGCAAGATGGTCGAATGGTTATCTACTGGAAACAACAAAAAGCGTTCATTTGATAACAATGATTGGAAGTCCATTTATGAAACAAAGGCTACAAGCATTACTCACTCACTAGATGAAAATCGATTTAAATTCAGTAAGAGCATTGCCGCAAAATCTATTACAGGCAAAAATCGTGAATTTACTGAACTGGTTAAGCTGAATAGCGTAGGCTATGCTTCTGTTGATTTGCCCTTTGGTCTAATCCCTGCCGACAAACGTCAAGATTTTGCTATAGGTTTGTCAAAACTTTATCCTGTAGACGATGAACTTTTTAAGAAAATTGCAAAACCAGAGTCGACGTTGGTAATTTGCATGGTAAAAGGGTTTAAGCCAAGAGGTGATGATAATCGACCAGACAGAGGTATTCTTCCCTTGATTGCAATGCTTTCGTCGGAAAACACAGAAGTTGTTACATTTATTTATGGCCCTATAATTAAGAGCAATTACAAATTACTTGTAGAATCTCCAACCGAACTCGCTCGTAGAAATGGATTTTGGCGTGTATTCATGTCGTTGTCGGATTATTTTGTGGTGGATGCACCGTTGCTAGACAAGTCAAAAAATTCGCTCGAACAAATCGAGCAAGTAATAGATAATCAAGAAACGAAAAAGTCATATATTGCGCAGAAACCGCAAGGGGATTTTTCACGAGAGCCGATTTCGACCACGTCTAACTCATATCACGAAGATGATGTAGACACGGTTATTCATGCAATATTTAAACATATTATAGACAAAGGATGTTTTGAGGGAATGTGCAATCCTCCAGGAGGTGATTGGAGCGGTTTGTCTGTAATTCTTAACAACACCGAATATCGATGGCTATCACTTCCTAGGGTTAGCCCTGACTGTAAAAGACCAGACCATCTTATTGAGTTGTTTGATGTTCAAAACAAGCCAATATTGCTTGTTGTTGAATCAAAGGACAGGAAGCAAGATTTGGAGTCGGATATAGGCTTACAACTTAAAGGTTATTTGGATTTCTTGTTTTCGTTCCGAGCGTAGAAAGAAATTCTGGCGATAACTGGATTATTTCGGATACCAGTATAAAAACATCAGATTTTGATGTAGTGTCAGCAGGAGCTTATATTTCCGATGAAAGCAATGCACCAGAAGATATTTTTACGAAATCAAGGTGCGACATGATTTTTGCTCTAAACCCAGATACTCAGAAAAATAAATGGAAATTAAGCATCTTTGCTAATACTGCGCTTGGGAAACAAGTAAAAACCTTTGTTTTGGATAGTATTAATAAATCGAAGCAGTCAATAATCGAATTGTAAGAAACAGCCGCGTTTATTTGCGGCTGTTTTTTAGTAGTTTAAATATAGTGATTCTGCAACCATTTCTTGCTTTCCATCCATAACTTTACGAAAACTGGAGTTGCCAGAATCAATAAAAAGATGCTGTTTGTACAATTCTTTTGGCAATGCAACGGTATAGTCATTTTCGCCCCTAACACCATCGTATGATAATGCGTATTTTACGCCTTTTGAATTAAGGGCTTCCAAAAACTTAAGAAAGGGTTCATATTCGATAGTACCGAAGTAGCGCTTATGCTTAGTATTGAAATAGGGAGGGTCCAGGTAAACAAAATCGTTTGGGGTTACATTTTCGAGCGTTTCGCGATAGTCTCCGCAGATGAACTCAATTCCTTGCACGCGGTTAGACCACTCAAGAATTATCGAATGTAATGTCTTAGGGTTAATACCTTTTCTAGTATGATGTAGGGCGTTATTAAACTCCCCATTTCGGTTAAAACGGATAAGCCCATTAACGCACGTGCGTGATAGAAAAAGCAAATCTTCTGCATTTGGTGAGAGGTTAAATCTATCTCGCACTTCGTAAAAGTAGGTATGCCCAATGGTTTGCAATGATTGCCATTGCTTGTTGTAATTATCAGCAAGGCTATCGGGCTCATTTTTAATTTTTTGCCAAAATTCAATTAATGGACTGTATGCATCTCCGCACGTACCAACTTTTGGAGCAAGCGCATACGTTATTGAACCTCCCCCGACAAAAGGCTCGTAGTATTTCTCGAAATTAGGTATATTTTGGATAATAGTAGGAGCTTGACTTCGTTTGCTACCACTCCATTTTATTACTGGCTTAAATTTTGTTTCTAGCATCATGAAGTTTCCTCCTTTTGTTTTACAACTGATTTGTTTGGGTCGATTTCAAGGTATCTACATAAACGAACAAAGGTTGTAGCAAGGGGGGTGTCCCCGCCTAGATATTCGTGTATTTTGGGTTTGGACACGCCTGACAAGCGAGATAGTTCAGCTATGGACTTTATATCTTTATCTATCATGGCTTTGCGTATACTTTTTTCATCAGCCACGTATTTAGACATCTAAACTACCCCCATTTTAGTATTTAGAGTTAGTTGACTGGGTTCTTTGCTAACTGCATTTAGCCTTGTTTCCGCCAATTTGCAATATTCGCTATTAACCTCAAAACCTATATAATTTCTGCCAGTCATTTTAGCGGCAACACATTCACTCCCAGACCCTGCAAAAGGAGTTAGAACAATATCGCCCTCTCTCGAAGCCAATTGAACCATTCTTTTAAGTATTTTCAATGGTTTTTGAGTTGGGTGTTTGCCATAAACAAGCTCACTCTTTTCCTTATTGTTGGGTATATCCCAAACCGTTCTCATTTGCTTGCCATCGACTTTAAGCAAATCACTCTCAAATATACCGCTTTTAGAGTAGTCATAGTCAAAATAATACTCTCTTTTTTTGCCACCTTTATTGCACCATAAAATAGTTTCATGGCTTGCGGTCAATCTGCGGCCTGAAAGATTTGGGAACGCATTTCTTTTATACCACACAACTTCATTAATGATTTCAACGTCAATAAGTTGGCACGAAACATTGATAATGCCGATGTTGTGATATGTGCCAAATACCCACATAGAACCAGTTGGCTTGAGTATTCGCTGTGCTTCCGATAGCCATTGACGAGTGAACTGCAAATAATCACTTAGCGACATATCATCCCAATCCTCCATGACTTTGTTCCAGTTGCCCCCCATTCCCTCTAGCACAACACTATTATCCCATTTCCACTTACCACCCTTTGAAAGATTGTAAGGCGGGTCAGCAATTATCAAATCAATTGAATTATTAGGCAGCAGTTTCATTTCCTCTAAGCAGTTGGCATTAATTATTTCATTAATTGGCAAATTATTCATAAGCTCCTCCAAACATAATTGATAATGTTAGTTTATCATGTCCCGCAAAAATAGCCAATACTATTTTACTGTTTGGAAAATAGTATTGGCTGTAAGATGCCTATGATGTAATGACTACTGAGGTTGCTGCTAGATACACAAAACCCCATCTGGAAATTAACTCCAGATGGGGTTTTGTTAAATAAAAATCATCAACTCTGCAAATATCCCCTCGTCAGGGCATTTGTCAAAGGTGAAACGCACTTCGTTTGCTGTGGTGGGTAGTGGATGCTCCACTGTGCCTGTCCATCCATAGCCTGCATCGTTGGAGATTAATAATTCTTTTTGAACTACACCGTTTAAAAGTGCTTCAATTTTATAGCAAATAGCATAGCTCCCAAATTGCTCTAACGTGAAGGCTACGGATTTAATTCCGCTGGGTCCGTAAAGGGGCACAGATAAAACAACAGGCCATGTTTCAGGTTTCCATGTGGTACTTAGGTCGCCGTTTGTTAGCGTGGAGATGATAGAACCATCTACAATGGTCGGCTTGCCAAGGGCAATATTATTACGGTCTTTTATTGCTGATGTATCAAGAGGAAACTCATTTAGTATGTGCATAGCCAGCTTGGCTAGGTTGGCACCAGAGCCTGTTATGGGGTAGCTATTGCCCTCGTCGGATTTACGGTTTGCCCATTCCCACTCCATCAAGAAGAAATCTTGTTGGGCTGGTCGTTCGCTTTGCGAACTGCTCGCCCATGCATCCTGGGTTGAACTTTCTTTTATAAATCGTTCCCATCGTGGGAGATATAAATCTTTTGTCAGGCCTGACCATTGTCTGTTGGAGTAGTCTGTAAGCTCTATATTTTTTTTGCCGCCCCATGTTGTTATTAGTGTCCTGGCATTAAACTCGAACAGGTCTTTCGTCCAATCGTCCATGTCAGGCTGAACATTGCGGGCGGCGTGGAGCCAGTGACCTACGCCAAAGCGTGGGCTTACGGCTAGTACATCATCCATTAGGCGAATTGCATCAAGGAACTTATCCTTATCCTTTTTGTAAAAAGTTAGTGCTGAAGTGGAAAGTACCTGGGCTGTCAGCTCTACAAAATCGTAGATAAAGGGCTGACAATTTTTTAATCTATCATAGGCCTTAATGAAATATTGTAACGCTTCTTCTAATTGCGTAGGGTCATATTGATATGTGCAGTGCCCCCATGTGGATGCGGAAACAAAGTTATCCGATGGACGCGCATTAATTATTGATTCTGGAGGCCCTTGTACATATACGGTTTTTCTAGAAAGTGCGGAGTTGGCTATAATACTCCATCCGGCTAAGGCGTTTGGCTCCAGTTCACTGTATCGGCTGTGGACGTATTTCTCCAATAAGTTTGCCTCATCATTCTGCCATGTCATGTCTGCCAGTAAGTCATACATGATTCCGGAGTTGGAGTAGGCTTCCATTGTGGAGCCAATGCCCACCATGTTATTTTTTTTGGTAAAGGCTTTGGGTATATCCTCAGTTATAACAGGAATATCCCCAAAAATCCCCATTCTGCCGCCAAAGTTGTGGAGCATACACCATATCCAAGGGGTACCGGTATCCTCCATTGGCTGGGAACAGTCTCTCATTTCTGAGTTCAAATCTAGTACTAAAGTGTGATCTTGATCCATTAGTTGTAATGTTTCTGTTGTGATATTGCCGCCCCATTGCTGTAGTAACCAGATGGCATCGGGGTCGGCATCTATCATGGCTTTTTGTACTTTGTTGTAAACCTGTGAACGCTCCATACCTTGGATATTGCCACCTTCATGGAATGGGTCTACTGCGTAGAAATTGCTCACATCCCCGAATACATTGCGCTGGGCGTTGTAGAAATGCTTTGCCGCTTCTTCAAAAAAATTCCCGGAAGTGCTGGTTGTGCGTATCATATCTGGTCTTTTAAAGCCGATCCATTGGCCTTGTGGCGCGATTGCGTTACGTGGGTCTGTTGGGTTGTCATACTGAGGCCAGCCCATTCTTTTTTGTAAATCTACAGGCACCATACCAGAGAAACCTTGTAATACTGGGGTTATGCCTAGGGTTTTCATTCTGGCGTTGATTTTGCGGCCTAGTTCTGCCTGGTGGGAAAGCCAGCTTTCTGGCAGTGGTCCGCCCCAACTTGTTAGGTTTTGCATGTAAAACCATGCAAAATACCCTGGCCCACAGATATAATCTAGTACATCCTGTGTTGAGTATCCATATTGTGATAGAAACTGATGCAGCACTTCCTCTTGACCTACGATTTGCAACATTAGGTTTATGCCGTTCATTGCGGCCCAGTCTAGAAATTTTTCGTATTCGGGCCAGCCCCAGAAGGCCATTGTGTATGAGAATGTACAGAAATTGAGGGCGTAGCGATAGGTGTAGTTGGTTTGGCGGGTGATTTTACCTTCAAATAGTGGCAGGGTAGGGGGCATGTTTAGGTTGCTTTCGAATAGGGGATTGTAATTTACGTGGCAGTATTCTTTTAAATAGGCGTTAAAGCCGGAGACTTGGGCTACTGGGGTTGTGCCTCGGATTACGATTTTATCGCCTATACACTCTAACTCGTACTGTTCGCTAGATGCTTGGATTTCTTCGAACTGGAAGGAACTTTTCCACTTTGAGCCTAAAACCCTAGTTACGATATCGCTGTCTGGTAGGAAGGTCGGTTTTGATGATTGGAACAAACCCGATTCCTCATTGGTTTTTTCACCATAAATCTTAACTTCCGAAAGTCCTACCTGCATACTATCTGAGGCAAAGGATACCTGTACCCGGATAACCCTTGCCTTAGCACTGACATTGTAGGTAATACCTTCTGGGGTAGAAACAGAGTTATCCGCTTTGTACGCAATCTTGGAAAAATCCTTGACATTGTGGCTGGCATATACTTGGTAATGAAAGTGTACCCCAGGGCGAACTGGGGTTATAATCACTATACGAGTCACGTTGTAAAGTCCGTCAAGATGAAAATCCGCATGACGGCGATGATCATTTTGGGCATCAGGCCATGGTTCTATGGGTGGGGATTCCCATCCTTTATTGTGGAGTATTAATCCAGACATGGGAGTCTCTAAGTTCGATTGTTGGCTCTCCTGAGAGTCCGTCGGTTTCGAATAGAACAATTTCATTCTCTCCTACCTTTAATAATGGAGCTGGGATATATAGCGTCCTGGCTGGGCCGACTTCCCAATAACGACCTAGATTAAAGCCGTTGATATAGGCGACACCCTTGCGGAAGTTGGATATATCCAAGAATGTATCGCAGACCTCGCTTACGGTAAAAGTACCCTTGTAGAACACCGCGGGGTCATCAGATGGATTTGTTTTTTGGGGTAAAAGCTTATCCAGTGGCAAAGAATACATCTCCCAGCCAAACAAGGTGTTATACCCTATGCGCACAGACCCGGAAATTCCGCATGGATAGGCTAAATCTGGGCCATAATTCACCCGGCCCATATTCTCAACCAATATATCCAGCCTAAAACTGTCGTCTTTGGGGAGAGGGATTGCCAGCTTTTCTCCTGGGTTATTGCAGTATAGCGTCCCCAACTGCTTTCCATCTATAAATACTACAGCTCTATCCCGTAGGCCTGATATATTAAGCTCCATTTTGTAGTCTTTTTTTGCTAAGAACTCCCTGGAGACTGGGGGGAGTTTTACTTCTTTACGATATAGCACATATCCGTATTCCTGGCCTAGCTCCTCCATTGTCAAGGGGGCAGCGGCTTTTACTGGCTCAGGTAGGTTATCCCAGATGGATGAATATCTAGCCAGTTCTACTTTTCCATAGGCTTTTTTCTTTGAGTTAGTCACTTTGATATCTGGTGCGGGGCCGAAGTATTTTTCTAATACTGACTTACAGGCTTCGTAAACTGGGGTAGTATCTCCTGCCTCGGATAGTAGCGCGTGGTAGTCATAGCTGGTGGTTGTGGGTTGGTATTGGCCATTCTGGTCTTTATTGGCTCCGTTCCAGAATCCGAAGTTGGTGCCGCCGTGGAACATATACATGTTTACCGAGCCACCGTTTTTTACCATACGCTCTAGTACATCGGCTACGTCTGCGGCGTCTCTTGTGTGATGCATTTCACCCCAATGGTCAAACCAGCCACACCAGAATTCGCAGCACATATCCGGGCCTTCCGGTTGGAACTCACGTAGGTTTGCAAAACTTTCTTCCGGTCTGGAACCAAAGTTGGCGGTTTTCCAGATATGTGGCAATGTGCCGCCTGATAGCATATCTATGTCTGGTCCGTCAGAGGTAAACAGCAGGCAGTCTACCCCCAGCTGGATAAGTAGATTTTCTATATAGGTCAGATATTCCTTATCACTGCCATAGGAGCCGTACTCATTTTCAATCTGCACCGCGATAACCGGGCCGCCCTTTGTGCATAGATACGGTGTAATCTTTGGAATGAGCACATTAAACCAGTTGTGTACCTTTTCAAGATATGGAGGCCATGCGCATCTTAGACGCATATTTCTGTCCTGGTTAAGCCAGCCGGGAAACCCGCCGAACTCCCATTCTGCGCAGATATATGGACCTGGGCGTATTATTACTTTTAGGCCAACCTCGGCGGCGACTTCTATGAAGCGGGGTAAATCTCCAAAACCATCAAAGTTGAACTGACCTTCTTTTGGCTCGTGAAAATTCCAGGGTACATATGTTTCTACGGTGTTAAATCCACAGGCTCTAAGCTTCATTAGCCTATCTTTCCAATAATCTGGATGTACACGGAAATAATGAATTGCTCCAGATAGGATAGGGATGTCCTTGCCATAGAACTTCTGAAAATCTGGCTTCATAAAAATTCTCCTCTGTGTATTTATTTTTTCCTATTTTAACCCTTTACGCTTCCAATGACGATACCTTTAATAAAAAACCGTTGAAGGAAAGGGTAGACTGCCATAATAGGCAATGCACCCAGGAAAATCTGAGCAATACGTACGGTTAGGTCGCTTACATCTTGCAGGCGCAATATATCCTCAACAGACATAAGATTACGGGCTGTTGTATCCGCTTCCATAACAAGGGTTGCAAGATATGTCTGGAGTGGGTAGTTGGCTGGATTGGTCATATAAATAAGCCCGTCAAACCAGGCATTCCAGTGGCCTACGACAGTGAACAGCAAAATAGTGGCAATAGCGGGAAGGCTTAGAGGCAGGTATATCCTAATCATCGTAGTAACATGGCTGGCCCCGTCTATCCGTGCTGCTTCTTCCAGCTCTTTGGGTACACCTCTAAAGAAATTGAGGAGCATTACAGCGTTCCAGACATTGACCGCTCCAGGGAGTACCAAGGCCCAGATTGAGTTTATAATCCCAACACGTGAGATCACAAAAAATGTAGGGATCAAGCCCCCTCCAAAAAACATCGTAACGGCAAAGAACCACGCGTAAGCAGTCCTGGCTCTAAAGACCTCAACCTCCTTAGACAAGGGGTATGCAATCAAAATAACCAAAGTCATACTAATTGAAGAGCCAATAACAACCCGTTGTATGGAAATAAAGAAGGCATCAAAAAACGCGCTTTGCCCCGATAAGAACGCGTAAGCCGATGTGGTAAAGCCTCGAGGCCAAAAAGAAACCATACCTGCAAGGGCATAATGGTTAGACGAAAGAGAAACCGCAAATAAATGCAGTAAAGGACTGATACATAAAAATGTGATTAGAGCCAAAAGAAAAGCGTTGCCAACAACAAATATCTTGCGGCTTACACTGGATTTAATTTTATTATTAATCTTTGCTTTTGCGGCCATAGCTAATCCCTCCTAAAAAATTCTATAATTGCTGAACTTATATGCCGAGAAGTATGCAATACCAACTAGTACAAGGGATACTACGTTTCTAAACAAGCCCATAGCTGCGGAAAGTGAAAACTGCCTGTTGAGAAGCCCCATGCGGTATACCAATGTATCCAAGATATCCCCGGTTTCGTATACCAGCGGGTTGTAAAGTACCAGGACTTGCTCGAAACCGGCGCTTAACAGTCCGCCGATGGATAGGGTTGCAAGTAGGATAATCATAGGAAGCATCCCAGGAAGGGTGATGTACCATACCTGTTTTAGCTTGTTGCAGCCGTCTATATCAGCGGCTTCGTATTGGGCTAGGTCTATATTGGTAATGGCCGCGAGGAAAATAATTAGGTTATATCCCATGCTTTGCCATGTATGAGTAGCTACCAAAATTGTACGAAACCAGTTATTGCTGGCAAGAAACATATAAGGGTCACGGCCAAAAAATAATAGGATCTGGTTTACAGGCCCTTGAAGGGAAAATAACTCACGCACAACACCCCCAAGTACCGCCCAAGACAAGAAAAAGGGAAGGAACATGGCAGTCTGAACCGAGCGCTTAAACCAGGATTTACCTACTTCGTTGACCAATAGTGCCAGAAGCAGAGGAACAGAAATTCCTGTGATAATCCGGGCAAAAGCAATAACAACAGTATTACGAAACGCTCGAGAAAACGTAGGTAGCTGAAAAATAAACCGGAAATTATCAAGCCCTACAAAGGGCGAATTTTCAAAAGAAAGGATGGGCCTAAAATCCTGAAAGGCCATAATGATACCAAACATGGGTAAGTAAGAGAAAATGATAAGTAATACAACCCCCGGAAGCAGCATTAAGTGAAACGGTATTTCTTTCTTAAACTGTCCGGCTTTGCGTTTTTTCATAGTAATCACCTCGTTAGAAATTTTTTCTATACTCTTTGGGTGTTGTACCCGTTTTCTTACGGAAGAAAAACGTAAAATACGAAGGGGATGCATAACCTACTTTTATTGCTATATCACTGATTTTGAGGTTTGGGTCTTCTAGTAGGTCACATGCGCGGTGGATTCTTATTTCATTGATTTTATCTATTATTTTCATACCCGTTTGCTGCTTATATAGCCGTGACAGATAGGATGGATTATGGTGGATTTGTGACGCGATAGATGTTAAGGAAAGGGTAGGGCTGTCCAGGTCCTTTTCTATTATGTCGTGTATTCGTGTTATCAGGTCTGTGATAGCCCGCTTTGAGGCTTGTTTGCGCTTACGGCAGATAGCTATGCCTATATCGTTAAGCTTAATATGGTTATCTGTTGGGGTAAGTAGCTTTGATATATCCCTGACAGGGGGCATATTAAGGGCATCAGAGGTGGCAATCAAGATAGTCAAAAGCCTGGTAATAATGGACGAATCTGTAGCGCTGTGGCTCAAAATTTCCTGGAACGCGGTTTCCCACTCCAGCTCGTTTCCTTTGGTTAGGGCGTTTTTTGCATTGTTAAGATATCTGTCGGTTGATACATAGTGGCGGGCGGTTTCCAGATTAGCCGCGTAAGCCCCGTTGTCCGCGCTTACATCAATAACCTGCTGGTGCTGACCTCTTGCCATTAGGTTTTGTAAGATATTTCTTAAGGCGTGTACATAGCCTGGTAATTCTATGTCTATAATCGGCTTTGATATGAAGGCTACAGACAGCTCAACAGCTTTTGTAGCCAGAAGTGACTGCACCTCCAGCATACCGCTTCGGATAATCTCAGCCAGAGGCAGAGGGGTGTTGTCGCGCTGTTGTAGTATCCAGGCTATATCCGTCTGGTTTAGTATGCTCATCTCCAGATAAAAATAGGTGCCAAAGGCCAGACCTATCTGCTGCTCCAGCCATATTAGGGTTGAGGTGTTCACATATTCGGAAGATGTGCGCACAACAGCGATTAGCAGTGGTTTTGACAAGTCGATAGCCAAAGTAGTGGCGGCGGCAGACTCGTCATAATTGGGAAGTATGCCAAGGATGTGCCAAAGCCGCCGTTCGCGTAAAAGGATTTCAAGGGCCTTGCTTTGACGCTCTGCCAAGGCTAAGGATAGGGCCACCTTTTCGTCTTCCTCTATGGCTATCAGTGCGGTTTTCGCAGCTTTTATGATTTCATCATCGCCTTCATTTTTTAATAGAAACCCTACAGTTTGTGGCATTTTTACCGCTTCATGTATCGCCCCGAACTCGTCATACCCTGTGATAATTAGCACACGGCAACCTATGCGGCGGTTATGGATTTCTTGCAGCAAATCCAGGCCGCTGATATCCGGCATACGTACATCGGTGATTACAAGGTCTATTGGGTGTTTTGTCAGGATAGAAAGAGCCTCACTGCCGCTATATGCCTTGCTTACATCTATATCATCTCCAAGTGCTTCCATTAAAGCATGGCAGAGTCCGTCTGCCAGATTAGGCTCATCATCTATTACCAACAGATATCTCATGGCTGCTGCCCTCCAATCACTAATACCGATTTCAAATTGGAATCGGTATAAGAAAATCACGATGCTTTTATTCCGCTTTAATATTTATCTCAATCTTGAGTCCGCCGTGGGTGCCTTTGGTTACTTTCATTTCTGCCTTTTCTCCAAACATCAAAATCAGCCGCTGTCGTATGTTTTGTAAGCTGGATTGTTCTGTTTCATGGCCTGGAGAGTCCAGTTTTCGTTTCAACTCTTTTAGATCTTTGTCATTTAAGTCGGTTCCGTTATTTTCTACAGATATCCGTAGCCATCCATTATCATGGACAATCCCCACATGGATAAGCAGCATTTCATCATCACTGCTCATTCCGTGGATATACGCGTTTTCTATCAATGGCTGTAGGAATAGTTTTGGCATTTTCATATCCTTACAGGTGTCTGGAATTGGGTCAAACATACAATCTACCCGTCCGGCGTATCGTATATGCTGGATAGCTACATAGTCCTCTCCATGCTTGACCTCAAGAGCTAAGGTCACGGCATCTTCTCGGCTGCGGGTAATATATTGATAATATTGGCTTAATTTTAAAGAAATCTCTGTAACAGTGTCCAAGTCTCCAAGCTTTGCAATGCGGTAGATTTGATAGAAACTGTTGTACAAAAAATGAGGTGTTATTTGCAGATGAAGCTGGCTGAGCTGAGCTTTTTCTGAGGCTTGACGCTCCTTAAAAAGCCCTTTAATCAGACGACTTACATACAGTGTAAAAGTAATTGCCCCTATAATCAGTGCCAATATAAATAGTGCAAATGTACCAATCATAGTAGGCAGTATAATGACATCCGCCTGAGTGTTAGGAAAAAGCGCCACCAACTCAAAGCCTACTAGCTCAAGAGGTGCACGCAATACCCACACAGATTCATCACGGAGGAAGTACGCCTCTACAGCGTTTATAGACGTTGTATAGCCTAATAATTCTATTTTTCTGGGGTCAGAAGTTGTGGTAATAATCTGGTTTCCACTATGAAAAAGGGCAATGGTTAAATCATAGGCCTCTGCCATGATGCCCAAAGACTGACGGATAGATTTACCCGAAACACGGATATAGCTTACGGCATTATCCATTTCTTCGGTTAAATGATGGCCTCGAGATATAACGGTGCCAATAATCAGGTCTGACTCGTGGAGAAAAATAGTGTCATTGCTTTTTTGTATGGCTTTAAGCATCATCCTATCTGCTTCCGTAACAGAGGTAAACAGGGTACGCCATGTTGTGATACGGTCTAAATTGGGCAGGTACAGCCCAATATCCAATACATGAGAAGACGATAATCCAATAGCCGAAAAGCGGGTATTTAAGCGCCTAAGCTGGGTAAAAATATCACCCATTTCATATAGATTGGGATATAAAAGCAGTAGCCTCAGCCCAAAATCGCTGTTGAGTGCCACCTGCTGGTGAAACAGATGCTCTAACTCTCTATCAAGATTGTTGGCCAAATAAGAAAGCTGAAGATGTGTATTGTGGATAATCTGTCGCCGCAGCATGTTCTGGGTATTGATATTAATCCAAAGCCCAAAGGCATATACGGTTAACATAAAAACAATGAACACTATTACGGCACGAGCCAGCATAATTTTCATTCATCCATCGCCTCTATCTTTTTGCCGTATTATATAGTCACCGAATATAAAGAACAGCCCCGGGTTTTGCACCGGGGCTGATGTGGTACATTACACTATTATTGCATTGCGCTAAACTGTTCGTTGACTTCAGCTGTCCATGCTTCTCCGCCTAGGCGTAGCCAGTCTTCTACAAAGGTATACCAGGCATCGTAATCAATGGCTCCCATAATATATCTTGCAGAAAATTCTGCCCACATGTCACTTAAAATAGACGCGACTGCCATCTCTGTAGGTGTTGGGTCACCATAGAACTCATTGAACAAAATCCGTCCGGAGTCCCTGACCTGCATCGTCATACCCCAGCCGCCGTGATGGGCTACGCGAGAAGTGTAAAGCCCCCAAGCTTGATGGAATGGCATAGTCTCTGAAACATGGCCTTCGTTTACAATTGTATGGGCATAGAATAAGTCTCTTTGGTCACTGGTAAAGAAAGCGGATGTGTCCCCTGATAGGATGGCTTCGTTGACCATTACATAGTTAAGATATTGCTCAAATCCTGCCATGTTAAGATATGCAGGTGCCCAGTTGTAAACAAAGCCGTTTTCTGGGTGAATACGGTCGCCAAAGCGTTCTTCCGCGTCTAGGGAATACATAATTTCCCAGTGAAGGTTTAGGATCTTCATAAGTGCTTCTTCTGTACCGGCGGGCGCGTTGGCACTTACCACTGTATAACGAACGACATTGTTGCGTGAGATTACAGCGTGTGGGGCTGGTGCACCGGCTGGGGCAACAAGGGTTGTGGCTCTCCAGTCCGCGTCTGGGTTATTTTCTAGGTTGGAGTTCATAGGCCAGTTGGGTAGCCACCATTCGCCAAGAACGATACCAACTCTGTCGCCTACTATTTCGGCTGTCAACTGGTCCATGTTCATCGTTGCAAACTCTTGATGGATTGCGCCTACAGAGTACATATTACGTAGTGTATTAAGGGCATCTCTGGTTTCTGGTTGAATGGTTCCTGGGATAAGCTCTCCGCCTCTGTTAATCCACGCGGTTGGGAATGCCCCATGACCATGGAAAATACCTCTTGCGTCAGGCATCCAGGTAGTGACTAGTGTCTGTTGTAAGCCAATACCTGTGGTATTGCCTTGGCCACTCATGTCATTTTCTACAAAGGCTACCGCTAAGTCTATAAGTTCTTCCATTGTTGTTGGCACTGATAAGTCAAGAGCTTCAAGCCAATCGTGACGGTACCATACAAGCTGGATTTGCTGGTGTGAGTCTGTTGGAAGTGGTATGCCTAGGAGTTGCCCATCTCTTGTTGCCAGCTCTAGAGGGCCATCGTTAAAATACTCAAACAAGCCTCTGATACCTGGTGAGACAAACTCGTCAAAAGCAGGGCGTAAGTCTCTCAACATACCAAAGCTGGATAGCTCTGCAAAATCTCTACGGCCAAGTTGCATAATGTCAGGTACATCACCTGTGGCAAGGGCTAGTTGGAAGCGCTCTTCGCCTTGGGCTGACGGTACCATCCACATATAGCTAAATTCTACATTGAGATGATCCCTTACAAGTTCGTTGAATGTGTTAGTTTCTGGGGTGGTTCCCGGAGGTACCGCGCCTTCCGGTGTGCCAAAGCTTGCGCCTACATTAATAACCAGGCGGTCAGCCATTGGTGTAAGATAGAAAGGAACATCGGATTCCTCTACCTCAGGCTCGTCAACATCTGGTGTTGTGGTTGCCTCTGCTTGGGGTGTTGGTTCTGGGGTTGGGTCTGCTGCTTGTTCTTCGCCGCCGCGGTTACATGCGGCTAGGATTAAAACCATAGACATCAGTAAAGCAAGAGCTAATAATCCTCGTTTCATTGCAAAAACCTCCTTGAAAGTTAGTGTTTGTTGTGCATATTGCCTAGTGCTTTTTAAGTATAACCATTGCTTCTGTAGATTTGTTTACATAATAGGGGTGCTTCTGTTGAATTATTTACATTTGAATCTTTGCAAAGTCATATGTATAGTGTATCCTTTGCATAATTTTATATAAAGGTGGACTAAAAATGAAAATAGGAATCAGCAGTTACAGTTATTTTGCGCTATTGCAAGATGGAACAATGACCTTGAAAGATGTAATATCGCACGCGGCTAAAACAGGTTACGACCAGATAGAATTTATAGACATAACCCCACCGGAGGGTACGGATATAATCGAATATGCCGAAGCCTTACGCGCCCACGCAGATGAAAATGGCATAGAAATTTCAGCTTACACCGTTGGCGCAGAGTTTATGCTGCCCAATAAAGGTACAAGTGCAGATGAAGTAACCCGTGTAAAAACCTGCCTAGATGTAGCGGCAGTATTGGGTGCGAAAATGCTACGTCATGATGCCACTTGGGGCTTCAAAGGCAAGCAAGGCAGTTACATTGAAGCCATAGATGTCATTTCCCCATATATCCGAGAGGTAGCAGAGTATGGCCAAGGTCTCGGCATAAAAACAATGTGCGAAAATCATGGCTTTTTTATGCAGGATAGCTACCGTATGGAGTACTTAGTCCAAAAAGTGAACCATTCTAATTTCGGTATTCTTATTGATATCGGCAATTTCTTATGCGCTGACGAAAACCCAATATCCGCAGTGGCGCGCCTAGCCCCATATGCCACCCATGTCCATGTAAAAGATTTTTTGGTCAAAACTGGTGCCGGGCCAAGCCCTGGGGACGGATGGTTTCAGTCACGTGGAGGTGAGCATCTTAGAGGTACGGTAATCGGCCATGGAGTAGTGCCGGTTCCACAATGTTTAAAAATATTGCGAGATAATGGCTATACCGGAGATGTAAGCATGGAGTTTGAAGGACTGGAAAACTCCCTATTTGCTTCAAAGGCAGGCCATAAGCTTCTAAAAAGCCTGGTATAGCGAATTAATTCGCTATAGCTTGCACCCCCGTGTGCATTGAACTATATAACAGAAAAAACCTATGCCTAGCTGTTTTTTTCATAAGCATGGGCATAGGTTTTGTCATTGACGCTTACAAGAAAGATGCTACTTTCTAACAAGGGGAACGGCTACTTCAGCTTTGAATAATCCCTTGCCTGCATGATAGTATAATTCCATTGACGGTGCATTGGCATATTCAAACTCCGGATTTTGGGAAAACCATTCTGCCCCTAAACGCTTCCATAAATCCTGTACAGCGTCTGTTGCAGTTTCAATAGTTACCGGCTTCGTTGTGAAAACAATCCAGTCAAGTTCAGGTATGTCGATAATTTCAAAATCATGTGATAGGTCGCTATCAGGCTTGATTTGACATATCATATACCCCATTCCATACTCGTCATGCCCAAGATTTGCTGCAAAAAGCAACATGTCGTCACTGCCGTAAATGTCAGGCCCGTAAATTGATGGCAGTTTTTTGCCTGCTTCGGTAAGGATTCGCTCAGCGGTTCCGTCTGTGGTGCTTGCATTCCAAAATTCAGGAATTTGTGCATATACCACATCATGTCTAAATTTTTTTGATTTGCCAAAAATTGAAAATGCTTTTTTGCGTTCGATTTTATAATCCATCGCTATATCTCCTTTTACAGAAAGATGGAAGTGAATACGTGGATATGATTTCAGAATAACGCCCTTGCCGCGCGCAGATATTGGCGAAACCCCGTGTATAGAGTTAAATGCACGTGTAAACGCAGAATGGGATTCGTATCCGTATTTAAGTGAAATATCAACAACCTTACTTTTGCTTTGCTGTAAATCAACAGCAGCCAAACTCATTCTTCTGCGGCGTACATATTCCATGACAGGTAAATTTGTTATCAATGTGAATATCCTTTGAAAATGATATTCAGAACAACAAGCGAGTTTTGCAGCCTTTTCAAGTTCAATATTTCCTGTTAAATTGTCTTCGATATAATCCATGGCTGAGTTCATTCTTTCAAACCAATCCATTTGTAATCACCTCCTCGATGTTTATTATATCGCTAAAAAAATATCTTTCTTTGCAGATTATGCTCACTTCTGCAAAGAAAGATATCTGTGCAATTGTATTAATATCACCATCAAAACGCCCGTGTTGACGTTGAATTTGATACAATTGCAATCGGCTTTCAAACCCTTGATTCCTGTGACCCTTATGCCTGTGCACAATTATGCTTGCCGAAAAAACATCCTAGCAAAGCAAATATCCATTTGATACCGGCTTTTATAATGCACCCTCTAATAGAACATCAGCACGATACTCTCGACATAAACACGTTACTCAGTTATGTGTGTCCGTTACCTAAAGTCGTTATTTGTAAAAATTGTCACATACGGCTCGCGACTGAAATAATATTATTTATTAGCGTTCGCAGATGATAATCCGGTCTCACGGATTATATTTAATTCTTCAGCAGTCATAAGACCAGCATTGAATAGATTCAAGTATTCCTGAGATGCCGTTGAATCAAATATTAACAAATCATCTGTATTGATTGTGACAGGAACACCATAATCAAATAAGGTTCTTATTTGATGGGTTCCATAGTTCTTTGTGTTGCTCAATAAAATATTACTTGTAGGGCATACATTTAATTGCACTTTGTTCTTGGCTAACCAGTTCATAATCTGTGAAGACCCAGCCGCCGCTATACCGTGTTGAACTTGGTCAAGTTCAAGTTCTTCGGCATGACGCATGACATCATCTGCGCCACCAAATTCGCCAACATGGGCTTTTACTACCAGGCCATGTTGGTGGGCTTTACGGCTCATGGTTTTCATTTCGTTCATGGTCATCGCACCAGAATAATTGCCAATATCAATTCCTTTGAACCAGTTCATATTAAGTACTGCATCCAGTCGATCGTCAACGCTCCAAAGGGATAAGTCAGGAAAAAACAATGTATTAGGTGCAAAAGCGCTATGCAAGCCATTCATGACGGCAATAAATATCTCTGGACTTCCCATACAATAGGCTTCGTCAACCCCATAACTCATTGCCAGCACTGTAATATTATCCGCCTTCGCTTGCACAAAGGCAGCACCCACTCGTGCTATATAGCCATGTATATTCGAAAAATGGCACTTGATATTATCGGTGAACCAAGTGTCCATTTCAGCGATAGAGCGGAGCGGCTCGGTTAGACGTGGGAGTGTAGTACCCAGCATATTCTCTATATATGAAGGCGTTCCGCCGCGCCCGGCATGGCTATGCAAGTCGCTTTTGGGAATGTTATTAACTTCCGAAAGAGAGTTGTTTTCTAATGCTCTAATGAACTCAGTTTTCCCAATTTTCAAAAACTCCCTTGCTGCTATATTATTTTAATTTGTCTTACTTATAAAATCCGCTGGAGTCATAATAAATGAATCTGCTGGGTAGTGTTTCATATTTCCCGTAATAAGAATGGCTTTACTGAACTTTGCTGTATCGTAAAAAATACGGTCTGCTTCGTCATTAAATGGTATGGTACTGGTAGGCGGTGCAACAAGCGTCCCGCCGATTTCGATGGCACGGAGAATAGCTGCTTGTGTTTCTATCGCAAAATTGAACTTCTTATATGCAAGCACTCTCTTATATTCAGCAAGAATGTCTGATGTATAAAACAGTTGCAGTACCCCATTATAAAATTGTCTCATGATTTCGCCAGGGTTGCCAGATAATGAAAGATTTGATGAAATAACAACATTTGTATCAATAACAACCTTTTGCATCATGCCATTCTACTTTCCTGTCGGCATTCATTAATGATGTCGTTGATCTCATCCAGTGCCATTTCAGATGTTCCGTTGATTATTGCTTGTTCATTAGCTTCATACATAGCAGACAATCCTCTTGACAATACGGTTTCCCGTGTTTGATTCGGCGGTGTGGCCATCGACAAAGGAAAAGGGATTCCCTGTGTCCGTATAGCTTGCCGGAAAAAGACATTGGTTGCAGATGACAAAGTTAGCCCCAAATTTGCAAAAAGGCTTTCTGCTTCCTTTTTAATGTCTTCGTCAATCCTTATTGAGATATTAGTTTGAGCCATTATAATCCTCCAATCTTTTTTATTGCATTGTATTGAAATTTCATTGCATTGTCAATTGTTTTATGGGTGCAAAAGGGTGCAAAACTTTGCACCCTACTATCCGGGGCGAAAACTAACGTGCGATTGTATTCACCTCGACGTTAACAACCCGGTATTGACATTAGCTTTGATACAATTGCCGACAGTCAGAAATGCCATGTTTCCTGGGCTTTTTAAGTTATTGAGATATGATCTTCATGTAAGTTTGCACAATAAACGATACGCTTGCTAAAATAACTCGCTTTCATCTGCACACTTTGTGCGGCACTTAAACACGAAACCAGAATCTTCACACGATTATATAGGTTTCGTATAAAGGTTCTGGCTTCGAAAAAATGTCTGTTAGGGATAGTCTTCGCCGTCAAGATAATTTACATCAGAGTCAATCTTATACGTTTTTGCGAAGAATTTTGGAGGGGCAATAATTACTGCTTTTTCTGAATCTGGTTGTACACATACCTCCGGCGTAGTCGCCGTTTTGACTTCGAGATATATTAAGGGAACATCTGAAGTATTAGTCAGCTTATGCGCCCCATTTTCATTGGCGGGCATAACAATGACATCGCCCTCAGACACAGCTTTGTCGCCTTCTGGCGTTCTTAAAATTCCATGTCCGCTCGTTATATAAAATATTTCTTCGTTAGCTGTATGATAGTGATATGGGCAACTAGATTTTCCCAGCAGTATTGTATAAAAATATACTTCAAGTTTGCTACCTGTTGAGAATGGAGTGCATACAGTGCTTCTTAAAAATTCTGGCGGATGTTTTTGCTTGCTGTTGGGGCCAGATTGAAATACTCCCCATTCCAAATTTGAATCCCATTTGCGTCCTATCTCGCTTACATTTGAAATAATGATTTTTTCCACCTTGTATACCTCCATTGGTGTGGTTATTTTTATCGGTTTGTAGCCTAAAATTCAAACTGATAATCATATCAAGTTCATTATTACGCCTTTTTACTGATTCTTTATACCTTGGAGGGAAGATTTAAGACTAATCGCCCATAAAATCCCCCCAATTATAACCAAAAGCACCCGGACCGCAATAAAGGCCCCACTAAGCATAAAAGCGGGTTCCCCATCAACACCAATAGGTAATGTCAGAGGAAAATTATTATAAAATCCGCCACCGAAAATATCCAAAATAAAAGGACGCTGAAAAAAACTCATTAAAAATGAAGCCGGAATCAGGGCATACAAAAACCCAGAATGAATCCTCCCGGCAAAGCTGCCTAATCCCATAAAGAAAATAAAACCAGGTACTATTGTTATAATTGCAGGCAAGATAAATACGGCAAAATCTAGATATCCAAAGAAAGTAGCATAGAAAAATATGCTTAGTGCAATTGCCACAATGCATATGAGCAAAAACCCTAATGTGACAGCGGTACCCCGTATCAGTGAATATTTAACCCTGTTTACAGGTGTAGCCATGGTTAGTACCTCCACTTGCTTTTCATTTTTAGAATAATAAAAGCTAAGTAAAAACAATGTTGTGAGTATTGCCATAGGCATAACCGACGCAAGATACGCACCAAAGCTCCATGAGGAAAACGGAGCGGTAAAGGCCACACCCAGTATTATGTCAGAAGACAGTACATACCAGGCAAAGATGCCGTTGATTATAAGAAGACTGATATAAAATTTGTTTAACAACAGCCGCTTTAGCTCGTATTTAAATTGGGTAGTCAAGGTTTATATCCTCCTCACTAAGGCCGACAGCATCAAGGAAGTCTTGGAATGTGAAAGGTCTGTTCATACCATTTCCGGAAAATTGCTGCTGTACATGGCGCATAAGTTCATCCATCTGTTCTGGCCCGCCTACTAATTCTTCAGCCCGAAGAATCATCAAAGGCATACGGGCGTATAGGTTTGTGCCTCTGTTGCGGTTGTTAATCTGTGCACAGTACATCTCTGGCAGCCTATCCAAAAATTCTGGATTGCGGGAGTAGAAGCATCTATTTTGGATATCTACAGCGGCCTGCCATGCGTCAACAAAGTGCTGCCTGGCGTGTTCTTCTCCGTAGCGATATTTAAAAAACCTATAGGTATAGTAAACCGTCAAGCCTTCGTCAGACCATATATCGCCGCTTTCGCCCCAACCACTAAATACGCCAAGGCCGCCCCACCACATATGCACCATTTCATGTACAAATACCTCTGCGGCATTGGTGCCTTGTAGTGGATTATCCAGATTGCTTACGGTGAAAATACTTTCACCCCATTCGACAAAGCCATCCCCGGCAATACCTCCAAACATAAGAGCACTGCTTTGAAGCATAGAAAGGCTGGGAAGATGCGCCCAGTGCAGCGGCCCAAGGCGCTGGGTAAAGAAGTCCAGTACCTCGGCTATTTCTCCGGAGATATTATATTCCTCCATGATGGCCTGATATTGGCGGCTGAAGATAAAATCTACATTCATATCAGCGGCTACAAAGGATTCTACCATGTAGTCAGCGGCGTTAATCCGTAGGCTTGAGCCGTCAATTGTTGCGTTCCAAATATTTGTGCCGCATGTAAGGGTAATATAATCATCAATCAGTCTGTGGTTGATAACAGGAATCATATTACTAGGTAACGCCAGCTCCAGATTGAAAGATACAGGGATGGAGAGGCCACTTACAGTAGGAATTGATGAAGCGTTGTTGAGTGTGATATTTCTGCGATTAATTTCATTGCCCCAGTTGTGAGGGGCAAAGGCACGAATCATTGTAGGAAAACCCTCATACGTGATGCGTAGGGTTTGCCATGATTCAGTTGTTGTGAAGTCTGTCCGTCTGGCATCCCTTATGATATAGGGGGTGGTAGTAAAATCAGCTTTGTTGTTGTCATATTCAATAGAAATAATTCGATATCCAGGGTTGAGCCAGATACTGGATGAACCACTTGTCCCCTGTCTTGCTCCTTCTGCATTAAACTCAGCAACACCATGAAGTCGGCCTGTTGACGTGTTTGGAGACAATCGGTAGGTAACTTCCGATATTGGTGCTCTAAAGTTATCCCTGGATGGACTTACGAAGTCTTCGAAAATAAACTCTGCCGGGCCATGGTCTACAAAGGGTTGATTAATCCATAAGAAAACCCCTGCAAAGAAAAGCAACCCAGCCGCCGCAGGGATATACGCCTTCCTAATCCCAATCCAAAAAGAACCGAATATATTTTTCTGATATTTGCGAATACACAGCAATGAAAATACCCAGAGTCCACCAGAAATAGTCAGCCATAAAAGTCGGGTATAAAAGGCTATACGTAGAAAATAAAGACTGGAAAACCCGTCAGAAAATGTAAGCACGATAGGGTTTAGCCATGTACCAAATAAATTATTGGATATGAATCCGCTAAAGCTGAAAAATACAAGAAAAGCATATAACAGCCCTGTAAGCTCGATACGCTGGGAAATCTGACTAAGAGCAGAGGCAAACAAAATAGAAATCCACCAAGTAGGCAGCATCAGCACTAGAAAGCTGAGTACATAAAGGTCAATGGTAAACAAAAACCCAAGATTTAACATGGTGTAAGGCAGATAGATCAACAAGCTAAGAAGCCATATCAATCCCGAAAAAGTCATAACAGCAGCTACGCGAATCAGTGCCATAGAACGAGGCGACGCAATAGCATCTATCAACATACTGGCCTGGGCGCGGTATATCCGATTAGATTCCACAATGATCAAGAGTGCCCAAATAACAGCTCCAACTATGGTTCCGGCCAGTACCGGATTGGCGATAAACTGCCCTGTCATGACATCAGGATTGCTAAGCTGCATCCAATATCCCAGTAGTGGTGAGCACAGGCTAAAGACAGCGGCAACCCAGGTAAATTTTGATAGGGCTAGACGTTTTAGTTCTACACGGTAATGAGAAAATATCACAAAACATCCCCGCCTTTCAGGGTGCAATAGAGATAAGCGTCCTCTAGTGTAGGCTCCGCAGCTTCTGCAAAATCGGGCAGCTCATTGGCAATAATTCGGCATTGGATTCCTTTGGCGGTATTTACTTTGGAAACCACTTGGCAGTTCCTGGGTACCTGCTCGCCTATTTGAGAAACGAAAACACCAACATGCCCGGCGGTTTTGGCAACCAGGTCGGCAGGCTCTCCATCAAAGAGGGTTTTACCACCATTAAGAACCAGCACCCGGTTGCAAATAGACTGTACGTCTTCAACGATATGGGTTGAAAGCAACACAATTTTATCCCTCGCCATTTCTGAGAAAATATTGCGGAATTTCACTCGCTCTTCCGGGTCAAGGCCTACAGTGGGTTCGTCCAAGATAATCAATTGTGGGTTGCCCAGCAATGCCTGCGCAATGCCAACACGCTGACGCATACCGCCGGATAGTCGGCGGATACGGGTTTTGCGCTGGTTGGTTAGATTAACCTGTTCTAGTACTGTTTCGATAGCACTTTTGTCTTTAATATCTTTAAGTGCTGCCATGTAGTCAATAAACTGCCAAACTGTAAGCTCATCAAACAGTCCAAAGCTTTGGGGTAGGTACCCTAGTTTGGATTTCAATTCTTTTTCTTGGGAAAGAAGTCTTTTTCCGTCTAGCAGAATCTCACCGCTAGTGGGGGTTAATCCGGCAATAAGCAGCTTCATTAAAGTGGTTTTCCCTGCGCCGTTTGGGCCTAGGATACCAATTAGATTAGGGCTTTCCATTTGGATATTTATGTTTTTGAGAGCTTGTTTGCCTGATGCGTAAGTTTTTGAGATATCATTAATTTCAATTTTCATAGTCAATTTCTCCTTCAATACTGGAAAAAAATGTACCAATTCGGATATAAGTGGATGTATGTGCATGTTCAGCACTGCTAAAATGAATAACAAAATCACCTGGATATGTGGAAACAGATATAACCCTTGTAACCATCACGGATTCTGCGGTCATAGAAATGGTGGGGGCGGAAGTGAAGAGTATCAAGCAGCAAAGCATTACCGCAAAGGATGCAATAACATTACGTCTTTTGGCTGGATGGTAGGAAAGAATCCCCTTGATTCTGCACGCGGCAGAAGATGAGCCGAATGACAAGGGGAGGACCATCTGCTTAACGGGAACCATGTTAAGTAACGCTTGCGCATATCCCGCCCGACACTCGGCTCCTATATGCTTTAGTACCTTAGCGTCACATTTCGCCTCCATGTCACGGCGAAGATAAACCCAACCAAGCCATACAAATGGATTAAACCAATGAAGGCATAATGCGAAAATCCATAGCACATTAATCAGCGCATCCTTGCTGCGGATATGTTGAAGCTCATGTAGCAGCATAAATTCCAGGGCATCTTCGTCCATCCCACTAATTGACATAGGCAGAATTATGCGAGGGCGAAAAACTCCATAGGTCAAAGGCCCCGATGTGTGTGAAGATATAAAAACTCTATTTTTCTTACCAATAAGCGCATTTAAATCAGCTCTGGGGATGGCATCTTTAAACCGCCTGTGTAAAAACAGGGCTGAAACAGCGGCATAAATAAGGGCGACTAAAACCCCTGTCTGCCATGTTGTTAAAACATATGCCGGCAATAAAGTCGATCCTTGAAGATTGGCTTGGGAGGGAGCTCCGTATAAATGAAAACCCACAAAGACGTTATAAATATTAATAGGAGATGGAATGCGTAAAGGAGTCAAAAGCATCACACAGGCTGCAATCCACAAAAGCTGCAATATACCAAAAGTCTTCCATCGTTTAAGTAGTGGCCGGATAAACATGATGGCAACTATCATTACACTACCGGTCAGGCTCATAAATAAATATGTTTCAACAAATGACATGGCTATTTCCCCTATCTATTCCGGTTTTGATGATAATGTAAAAACCTGAAAAGTAACATTTTATACTGATTCCAAATTAATTGGAACCGGTATTAATTCTGCTTATTAATCAAATTTTGGAGCTGTTCCTTTTCCTCTGGCGAAATAGCCTTGCCTCCAAAAAAAGCTGACACAAACTGGCCAATAGAGCCGCTATAGCGTTTGCTTACCACATCTCTAGCTTCCTGGGCTAGTAGGGAATCACGTTCGCAAGTAGCCTTGCAGTAAAAACCGGGGTCACGCCTTGTTATTGCGCCCTTTTTTATAAGGCGGTGAAGGAATGTGTATCCTGTGTTCTTTTCCCAGTCATATTTCGCTTTTGCAATATCTGCAATGACCGTTGCGCGGGTTTCGCCATTGGCCCAGAGGATTTCCATTATGGCTAGCTCTGAATCGCTTAGTTTTAAATCCATGTAATTTCTCCTTTCATTTTCACTACGCGTGTAGTGAGATATTGCCATATACTTTGTATTATGTCAACTGGCATCTATAGCGAATGACATTGAGAAACGTGATTGAAGGAGGGCACCTAAAAACGCGAAGCAAGCGTTTTTTGGCGATTTTGCCTGACGCGCAATCACGATTTCGAAAGTCGTTCGCTATAGTTTGATATACGGCGAAGGGTGTACTATTATATAGCTGTAAGGTATATTTGGGGCAAAGCATAGAAGACAAAAAACAGCATCCGGCAGGCCGGGTAGGGTGCCCGGAAGATATTGCACAAATGGTGATGTTTTTATGCGATAATAGTCGCGCCGGTTTTAAATGTTCCGCCAATGAAGGAGGCATGAATTTAAATATGAAAACTGACAAGAATCTGCACCCGCTTTTTATTGGGTTGTATGACACAAATCTTCTGGGTATTCGTTACCTTTCATCTACCCTAAAAAACCATGGGTATGAACCCAGTCTAATCTTTCTAAAATCCTTTAACAGCTATAATGTAGACGAGCCTACCCCTACAGAATATGAGCTTTTGTATAAGACTATAGCCGAGCTTAAGCCGGGATATATTGGCCTTAGTATTATGTGTTCCTTCTATTTGAATGTTGTGGAAAATATCGTAAAAAAAATAAGGGAAATTTCCGGGGTGCCTATACTTATCGGTGGCGCTTACGCTACACTTTTCCCAGAAGAGTGCCTAAAGCTGGCGGATGTGGTGTTTAGAGGGGAAAGCGAAGAGACTATAATCGAATTTACCAATGCCCTTCGCGACGGGAAGCCCTATGACCATATTGAGGGTATATGTATTAACACTCCTGACGGCCCGCAGCTTAACCCAATTCGCCCTCTTATAAAAGACCTTGACCGCCTTCCTCATCCAGATTTTGGCGGTAAGAATATGTACTATATTAATAATGACAAAATAATCCATGGTGACCCTGAGGTGGCAAGCCATAGATATGAGCTTACAACATCCAGAGGCTGCCCTAACCGCTGTTCCTATTGTTCCAATAGCAGTATACGGGATTTGTACAAAGGCAAAGGGCCGTTTATTCGCCAACGTAGTGTTGGGGATGTTATGTCGGAAATCGCTAATGTAAGAAAACAAAATCCCGGTGTACAACTTTTACGGTTTTGGGATGAAATTTTTCCCTGGAACAAGGAATGGATTGCAGAATTTACTTCAGAGTATAAGAAGAATGTGGCACTACCTTTTGAGGTATGGGGCCATCCAAGGTTAAGCGCAAATCCCGGAATAAAAGACCTGGTATCAGCAGGGCTTTCCAAGATAGTAATAGGGGTACAAAGCGGATGCCCCAAAATAAGAAAAGAAATCTATACCAGAAATGAAAAACAAGAAGAAATACTAGAGTGCTCAAGAATCCTTTCTGAAGCTAAGGTGCCCATGGTAATATACGATTTTATTCTCGGGCACCCATTTGAAACGGAAGAGGATTTAAAAGAGACTTTAAATCTGTGCCGCAGCTTATCCAAGCCTTTTACTTTACAGTTACACGGGTTAAGCTTTTTACCAGGGACCCCTATTGAGGAAATCGCGGTAGGGCGCGGAGTAAAGACTTGGGAAGAAATCCGAGCAGAGCAAAGTCGGCCTCTAAAAGAGCAGTATCACTCCATGGCATGGTGGCGTCAAGGCCATGGTGCCAACAATAGTGAAAAGGTGTACTGGTATACTCTTATTTATCTGACTCAATTCCCCGCAGGGGAGGGGATTATACGAAGAGCCTTGAAGAATGAGAAATTGAAGAAAAACCCACGCCGATTGCTGATGTGGCACCGAATATTTAATTACAGACAGCGGTTCCAAATGGGCTTTAGAAAACTTGGCTTTTTAGTTAAGAAGAGATTTAAATAGATTAAGAAGTTGAATACAGCTTCTAAAAAAGGGGGCTGTCACGTCAAAATCATGAAACCGCTGGAGTATACCCCGCACCCCGCAAACTTTTTGTAAAAAGCTTAACCAAAAACTTTATCGAAAAACCAAAATCGCGCGTATGCGCGATTTTATGTTAAAGTTTTGATTAAACTTTTTCAAAAGTTTACAGGGCTTCTTGCGAATGCATTTGCGTAGCAAATGTGTGAGAGGGATGGAGTCCCAAGGTTTTCTTAACGTACCAGCCCTTTTAACTAGCAATTGAATTAATATTTATTATATATCACTGCTCAGTTCGAGTAAATTGCCTTCGGGATCTCTGAAATAAACGCACCTCATAGCCCAATCCTCAATGGTTTGAGGTTCGCCTATAAATTCTACCCCTGCTTCTTTTAGGCGTTTATAATCTTCGTCAACATTGTCAGAAGGTATGCAAAACTCTATAGTATCAGTAGGGGTGGTTCCACTTGGTAGGGCGTATCCTCTGTAGGCAGACATCATTTTACCGTTAAAAATTGCAAGACAGGGCTCGCCGCCTTCTTTTTCGGCAAGAGTAGTGTAGGGGCCATTTTTGTCTCCTACACTATATTCCCAAATTGGGACTAGACCAAGCTTTTCAGTGTAAAACTCAAAGCATGCTGCATAATCTTTTTGTGCCATAATTCTTACAGTTGTTTTGCTAAAATCCATCATTTCTTCGCTCTCCTTTGTTGTGTATATTTTAGAATGTCTTCAATGTACATTAAAGACATCGCAATTTCATTGTGAAAATCGGACATGTTATCGCGATATGTTTTAGGTGTTATGCCACATATCAGTTCAAAATCTCGGACGAAGTGAGATGGGTCTTGAAAACCTGTTAATTCTGAAACTATTTCAACACTGTTTTTACAATTTTGCAGCAAATGACATGCGACATTCATACGAATCAATCTTGTAAATGTTTTTACGCCTGTGCCGACATATTGTTTGAACATTCTGTTTAAGTGGCGTTCGCTGTAGTGAATATCATCTGATAACTTTTTTACGGCGATATTCCCGGCAGAGTTAAAAACATTCTGAAATACAAGATTTAACTGTGGGGGATAGATAGTACTCATGCTTTCAAGCAATAATATATCAAGGTTGGTCACTAACCGGGAAACACTTGTGGCTTTTTCAATCGCTTCCGAAAGCAGTTTGCTTAATGAAAAATTAATCTCTTCAAAGGGAAATGCTTTGTCTGTCAACTCACTTTGGCTGATGCCTGTAAGTGCGTAGAGCCCCGCTGGTCGGAAGTCTATAGTCACTATCATTTCAGAAGGAGTATTGCCAATTAGACATGGCTTTACAGAAGGCCCGAACAACTTGATTGATAACTTCTTTGCGGTAGATTCAATTACAAGCGTTGCACTTCCATATGATAGTATTGTTGTCCGGTCGGACATAAAATCTTTTGTAGGGAATGTTATCGTATAGTCTGCAATATGTGTTCTTAGTGCGTGATGTGGAAGAATGTATATAAATTCATCCCCTTGAAGCAGTATACGATGTTTTTCACCAAATGCTTGTATGTCATGCTTTGAAATCACATTTTATTCCTCCAGTTTTTAGCTCTATTTATCAGTCAACGGGTTGGCAAGCAGGCGTTTATAGATATCAATATTTTCGCTTTTTTCCCCAATAAATACACCATTACATGTAATAAAATGTTGGCATCTCTTCAATGATACACCAAGCTTTTTTAATGCGTCGTGAGTGATATTGATACTCCTTCGCGCTTTAACAATCCGTTTTGCGAAGGTTGTGCCAATACCAGGGATGCGTATGAGCATTTCATAATCGGCTTTATTAACTTCGACGGGGTATAAATGAATATTCCTAATTGCCCATGCTGCTTTAGGGTCGAACTCATACATGAGATTGGGGGCGGATTCGGGTGCTATCTCCTCTGGTGTAAACCCATATATCTCCATTAATCGGTCAGCTTGGTACAACCGCTTCATGCGCCAGACAGGCGTGGCTGTCTCGGGAAGATCATTATAGCCCTTGGCATTCCCACTATAGTGAAAGGGAGTATAGTACACCCGTTTCATCTTGTATTTTTGGTACAATGCTTTCGATAGGCGCAATATCTCATAATCCATTTCATTAGTGCTTCCAGCCATTATCTGGGTCGCCTGTGATGAAGCGGCAAAAGGCGAATGACGATAGTTGGCTGACCTATAATCCTGTGCTGTTTTTACAAGATCGCATATCTGACGCATCGGAGGGATGATTTTCTCCTTGCTTTTGTTTCTTGCTATTTGTGCATAACCTTCACTTTTTGCCACTTCTATATTTACGCTCATGCGGTTGGCGTAAAAACTGGTTTGGCGAATTAGTTCTGGGTCTGTTCCAGGCATGACTTTGGCGTGTATGAACCCAGTGTAGCGGTGTTCGTGCCTGATTATCCTAAGGGTTTCTAATATTAACTCGCCTGTATGATTGGCATTTTTACAAATTGCTGAGGATATAAAAACCCCTTGCCTGCTTGCTTTTGCCATTTTTACGGATATTTCCGCCGTTTCTTTTGGTGAATTGGTGTAGCGGTCATTGTTATCCCTTCCGGCTCTGAGTCTACAATAAGCACAGTTGAATATGCAATCATTTGATAGCATCATTTTTGGAAGTGGCGGCAGGGTGGACTTAGATTTAATTTCGTTTTTGATGGATGTTAAATCAGGGACATAAATTGCATTGCCGTCCGATACATCGAAAAGCGCATCTTGCTGCATGAGGTTAATTTTTTCGGTTAAATCCATACTCTGTTTGATGATTAAATTTGCCATAATTCCCACCCGTTTCGCATGTATGTTCGTATTATAGCATATACATTCGCATTATGCTATCCAGGCATTTTATAAGTCATTCCTTATATGAGCTATGCGGCTGAAGAAAAGGGTATTAAAAAGGCGACTATCAACTCCTGATAGAGATGATAGTCGCCTTTTTAGCTTGCTCTAGTACAGTCTTACTTGTTAATTAAATCAATTAATCGCTTCTCACGGTCGTAGCGAGTGGTTTCTTTGCTATATTCGTCTGATGCAATAACCTGCTGCTTTGCTAGTTTTAATAGACCAAAGAATGCAATGCCTACCATTATTACTGCCCCAAAAATCGTGAAGCTTATATGGATTGGATTGGTTGAGGGGTTAGGACGGTGGTCAATCACTGGAGTGGGTGTAGGAGTAGGAGTAGGAGTGGGTGTAGGAGTAGGCATGGGTGTAGGAGTAGGTGTGGGGGTAGGCGTAGGTATGGGTGTAGGAGTAGGTGTAGGTATGGGTGTAGGAGTAGGTATGGGTGTAGGAGTAGGTGTGGGGGTAGGCGTAGGTATGGGAGTAGGAGTAGGCATGGGTGTAGGAGTAGGTGTGGGGGTAGGCGTAGGTATGGGAGTAGGAGTAGGTATGGGTGTAGGAGTAGGTGCGGGGGTAGGCGTAGGGGATGGTGTAGGGGTTGGCGTAGGCTCTGTCGATACCACGGTTACAGATCCATGTACAACATAAGCACCTACTGAGTTAAACGCAAGTCCCTCTGCTGCATAAGCAGAAGTAACTGTCACATATATAGGCGAGACGCCCTGCGCGGCATTATTAAGGATTCTAAAGCGTACCGTCACAAGCAGGCCAGTGTTGGTGGTAATATCAAAAGGCTCACTCAACTCAAAATTCAGCCTAAAAGGGTTATCCTGTGGGGATGGATGCAGTGGCATTAACATCAAGTTTGCCAGGGCTATACTGTCCCGTTCCATAATACTTGCGTTGTAGCTTACATTTAAGTTTAGCAATGTTATGCCCATGTTTTCATTTATATTGATTGTGATATCTACATAGTCCCCTGGGGATGCGGTTTCGTGAGATGCGGAAGCGTTGATAGGATAGTCTTGTAGGGCGACAAATGCTGACAGGACATTGACGTTATTAGTGTTGATGCTTGACATTAGCTCAACTGGTAAGCCTGCTAGGTAAGCACGGATTAGGCCTAAATCTGCCGCAGTTACTGCACCATCGGCATTAACATCGGCATTGGTGTGATTTATTGTTACAGGGAAACCAGCTAGATAGGCCCTTAGCATACCTACGTCTGCTGCGGTTACGTAGCCGTTGTCATCTACATCGCCTGGAACGTTGGTTATGGGTGGGATTGTAGGCTCTGGTCTATCAGATGTAGGTCTTCCACTCATTGGTATGTAAGCAGATTCCGTAAGAACGCTAAAGTAATTATTCCCACTACGTACTGCAACTGGAGTAAGGCTATATGAATTGTCTCCAGGGATTGAGCCTACACCTAGAGCACCTGCCAGATTATTTCCCCAAGACCATATATTTCCATTTCCATCAACCACTATAGTATAGCTATTGCCTAAGGCAATAGATTTTATATCCCTTATTTCACCTTGCACAGAAACTTGAACTGCTCTTGGGGCCATAGTAGTAGTTCCGTTACCAACTTGCCCAGATTCATTTATCCCCCATGACCATAAGCTTCCATTCCTTGCCATCGCGACAGAATGGTTAGCTCCCGCTTCAATTTTAATTATGTCAAAAAGCGGCTCACCATTTTCGGTTAATACTAATGCTGGTTCAGCCACTCTAGATGCAGGACGAAGATTGTGACCGATACGTCCTTCATCTCTTCCCCATCCCCAAACATTTCCATTTGCGTCTAGTGCTAGTGTAAAGTCACCGCGTGCTGCAATTGCTACAATATTTTTTATTCCTGGCACTATTGTGGGAGTACCTGTATTACCATCTCGTCCAAGTTGATAGTTAGAATTATGGCCCCATGTCCACACATATCCAGCTTCATCTAAAGCTACTGAATGCAGACGTCCAGCTTCTATTGCAATCATATTAGATACTCCAGGTACTTGCCTTGGACGCAATCTATATCTATCCCTAGCTGTTAATCCAACTGGCCCATACAATCCTCCAAGTTGGCGTTCAAAATTACGCCCCCATGTCCAAACGGTGCCATCAGACCTTAAAGCCATTGAGTGATATTGTCCTGCTGAAACAGAAATTACATCATCAAAATCATCGTATACATCGTAAGGTTCAGTTAACAAACGATAATTGGGTCCTCCAGGGCTTTGAACTGGTGTCCAGCCAGGCGCTACAGGGCGAACCCTCCTAGGTATATCAATTCTGATGTCATTTATAACAATTCCATCGCGGTTTTTACGTCCAATGCCTCCCTGTCCGAATAGGTTCCACCCCCATGAATAAACTGCTCCACCTTCTGGCGAACCAACATCGCGTATTGCTAAAACATGAGTGTAGTTTGCAGCAGCACTAGGCGCTACCTGCATTACATTATTAAGTATGTTTATATTGCCTTCACTAGCAAATCCGTCTTCCCAGCCATCACGAGCATTTTGTGCCATAATAGGAGTGCGTTGATCCGTAGTAGAAGATGCGATTAACTGATGATGGTTATTTCTTCCCCATCCTGAAACAGTTCCATCTTCATGTACTGCAAGTGAAAATGTATTTCCCGCTTGGACGCTTTGCATGTTGTTTAATGATTCGAGTTGTAATGGTACTAATGTAGAGCTTGGATTTTCATTACCAAGTTGTCCGTCCCAGTTACGTCCCCATGTCATAATTCTACCATCTGCAAGTACTGCTGCACTATGACCATCACCTGCTGCAATAAGCCTTGCGTTATATATATTTTGAACTTGTACAGGCGTATAACTATTAATTCTTGTTCCATTACCTAATTGACCATCTCTGTTCCAGCCCCAAGCCCATATAGTTCCGTCTTCATGTAATGCTAACGTATGATCTCTATTTGCTGCAAGCTTAACAACTCCACTTATACTTTCAACTCTGGTAGGTGTTAAAACCAATTCTGTTTCTGAATAGAAACCTAATTGTCCATTGTCATTTCTGCCCCATGTATATACATAGCCATCATGTGTTAAGAAACTTGAATGCGTCCCCCCAGCTTCTATTTGATATATTACAACATCATCTGGGATTTCTATTTTTATAGGAACTAATGCGTATTCTGTTGTTCCATCTCCAATTTGCCCCCGATTATTTTGCCCTAATCCCCATAGGTTTCCATACCTGTCCAAGGCAAGAAGATGCTCATTTCCTGCCGAAATTGCTACTATATTATATAGCCCATTTATTATGGCAGGCTCTTGACTCCGAATAGGTGGCTGACCAGTTGCATTTCTAGAATCCATTTGCCCCCAACCAATTACTCTTCCATCATCACGAAGTGCAACTGAAAACAGCATTCCCGTATCAATAGCTTGTATCTCTCTTAGATAATTATCATAATCCCCTATGCCACTAGATGTAGTAAATATTGGTGCAACGAGTGGCGCTGGATATCTTTGTCTTGCAACACGGATTCTTCCGATTTGACCTTCCCAGCCCCAGCCCCAGGCCCAAACTGTTCCGTCACTACGCAAAGCTAAGTTGTGCATTTTGTGTGATGAGATTGCCATAATATTATTAAACAGTTGTGCTGGATATCTACGAGCTAGATCACTATCCTCAGTCATATTAAATCCAATTCTACTTGTTCCATGGAAAGATCGTGTACGCACAGGTGAATGCTGACTATGTCCTACATTTGAGGCAACGCCTAATTGACCTTCAACTCCACGTCCCCAGTTCCAAACGCTTCCATCTTCTCTTAAAACAACAGTATGATCAAATCCTGCTGTTAGTCCAACTATTGGTGATTCTGCCTCAGTGGCTGTTTGCTCTATGTTTGTTGTATCGGTTGCCTCTGTGTTACTGGTATACATGATAATACCCCAAATAAAGGCAATAAGCACAATGATGCAAGTAGCTATATGTATGCGTTTTGGTTTTTGCTTCACCATTTTCATTTCTCCTAATCTAATCTTACATTGTTTTGAGAAGATACTATGTACGGTGTCATTATATCTCAAATTATACAATAAACTACTGCTTTTGAACAGCTTGTCTCTGAAGTCCGCGAATGTTATTTTTGTGTTATCTTATATGTAATCACACTGTATAATCCAGATTTGATGGGTCGATCCAATATTAGAATAGCATGGCGCACACGAAATTTGAGAACTGGAATAATTGCCACTACTGGCGTTAGCAATTTCCGTTTTAGGACGCAATATAACGTCATTTGTCAAGGGTGGAAATAACGCAAACCAAAAAATATATTAAAACAGGAGCAACTCCCAACTAAATAGCCGTTGAGAATTACTCCTATTTCATAATTGCTGTTTATACAAATTAGGTTAACATTTTATTCAAATCTTCTTCGGGGGTAGATATGGGGGTTAAGTTAAATTTCTCTACCAGTATTTTCAGCACATTTGGAGATATAAAGGCTGGCAGACTGGGGCCAATATAAATGTTCTTAATCCCAAGTGAAAGAAGTGTCAATAAAACGCATATAGCTTTTTGCTCATACCAAGATAACACCAAAGTAAGCGGTAACTCGTTTATCGAGCAATTAAAAGCCTCTGTCAATGCTGTTGCAACTTTAATTGCACTGTATGAGTCATTGCATTGCCCCATATCCATAATGCGTGGCAATCCTCCAATTTCGCCAACATCAAGGTCATTAAAGCGGTATTTCCCACACGCAAGTGTTAGAATAACAGTATCTTTTGGTGACTGCTTTACAAACTCTGTGTAATAGCTACGCTTTTGTGTTGCACCATCACAACCACCAACTAGGAAAAAGTGCTTTATTGCTCCTGCCTCTACGGCTTCGATTACTTTATCTGCTACAGATAGCACAGCGCTATGTGCAAAGCCTGTCGTTAGAGAATCACCACCGTTAAGCCCTGTCATGCTATGAAGTTTATCATAACCGCCTAGTGCAAGTGATTTATTAATGATTTCGGAAAAGTCTTTATCTGCACCAATATGTGTCATTTTGGGATACGCCACTATTGATGTGGTAAATACTCTGTCTGCATAACTAGGCTTCACAGGCATAATGCAATTTGTTGTGAACAAAACAGGAGCAGGGATATTATCAAATTCTCGCTGTTGGTTTTGCCATGCTGTTCCAAAGTTGCCTTTCAAGTGTGAAAACTTTTTAAGTTCTGGGTAGCCGTGGGCAGGGAGCATTTCACCGTGGGTATAAATATTGATACCCTTGCCCTCAGTTTGTTCTAACAGAAGTTTTAAGTCGCATAGGTCGTGTCCAGAAATTACTATGAATGGCCCAGCTTCTATGCTACAGCTCACTTTTGTAGGTGCAGGATTACCGTATGCGCCTGTGTTGGCACTATCCAAAAGTTCCATACATTTTAGATTTATACCGCCAAATTCAGTTACGAGTGCAAATAGTTCATCTGCATTTTTATCTTCTGCAATTGCAGATAAGCCCTTGCAGAAAAATTTGTTTACTTCATCATTGGTTTTACCCAACACATAAGCATGATGAGCATATGCAGCCATACCACGCATACCAAACAATAGAAGTGATTTCAAAGAACGTATATCTTCGTTCGCCTTCCAAAGTTGCTCTATGTTGTAGGAATTAGATGGTTCAGTTGTAAGTTCAGCTTTATCCTTTTTAATTTCAGAAATGTGTTGCGACAATACTTCGTCATTGAAATTTGCGTTGGTAATTGTGGAAAACAAGCCGTCAATTATAAGTTTATAGGTGTTGCTTGTTGGTGTTGAACCGCCCTCAACGACTCTGGCAAGTCCAATAAGTTCTCCTGTTAATTCGTCTTGCAGGGTAGCGGTGTTCACTTTTTTGCCACATACACCACCAGATGTACAACCTGTACCTTTAGCGGTCTGCTCGCATTGGAAACAAAACATTGACATTTGAATCTCTCCTTTAATTTTCTGTAATTTTGCCATCTGTAGAGATGGTAATTATTTGCCACGGTATCATTTTATCGCAATTTTTAAGAGCTATTTTTACTGCATTTTCAATTCCGCTACAACATGGAACTTTCATTCTTGCAACAGCAACGGACTTTATATCATTGTGGCTTAAAATTGCCGTTAGTTTTTCAGAATAATCACCTTCATCAAGTTTCGGACACCCAATAATCGTTATTCTGTTACGCATATATTC
>Ga0131853_10000477_pt1 | contig 73594 bp, 51 predicted proteins | sample TergutLab28metaG_FD_92764 | JGI IMG/M metagenome (GOLD analysis project Ga0131853, IMG submission 92764) | Labiotermes labralis P1 segment gut microbial communities from Petit-Saut dam, French Guiana - Lab288 P1 (version 2) (version 2) | ecosystem: Host-associated > Arthropoda: Insects >... | reverse complement strand
TCTGTGTGGTGTGGTTGTTTTTTGGGTTCGTGGTGGGTGGGCAGGTTTGGGTGGTGGGGCGCGGACGGGGGGGGGGGGGGGTCGGGTTTGCGGGGATCGAATAGCCTTTTAGTGTGTCTCTTACAGCTTCAAAGTCTAAAGGTTTCCCTAAGTGGGCATCCATACCTGATTCTAGACATTTCTCTATGTCTTCACGGAAGACATTTGCCGTCATGGCTATGATGGGTATGGTTGCTGCACAGGCGTGAGGCAATGCCCGTATTTTCCTTGTGGCTTCGTAGCCATCCATAAGGGGCATATGAACATCCATAAATATTAGGTCAAAGACTTCAGGTGTTTCGCTAAAGATTCTTAGTGCTTCTTCACCATTTTCTGCACAAATTATTTTTAATCCTGTGTTTTCAAACATTGCCAAAATAATTTCACGGTTAATGTCAATATCTTCAGCTAAAAGCAATGTGCGTCCTGGGAACTCAAAAACTTCAGAAGATGGATGTGCGGGACATTGAATATTATCCAGTTCATCTTCACTTGGAATATCTGCAATGATGGTGAATGAAAAGGTTGCGCCTTTATCAAGTTCTGACTCAATCCAAATTTCTCCGCCCATCAACTCCACAATATGCTTAGAAATGGCAAGCCCTAAGCCTGTTCCGCCAAATTTACGGGCAGTGCTTGCCTCTGCTTGCACAAAGGATTCAAATAGAGTACTTTGATGTTCTTTACTTACACCAACACCTTGGTCTATCACGTCAAACTGTATCTTACAGGCTGTTGCATTTTTATCTAAAAGACGTGCTTCTAAACGAATTTCTCGCTTTTCTGGGGTAAATTTTGCAGCGTTTGAAATCAAGTTTGTAAGTACTTGTGACAACCGCTGGCTATCTATAACAATGACCGTTGGAATTTCAGAGCTGATGTTAATTTCAAATCGCTGACTTTTTTCTTCCATAAGGAAAGTACTTACATCAATGACCTTAGAAATAATATGGTCTAGGTTAATCGGCTCATTTGAAATACTGAGCATACCTGCTTCAATTTTTGACATATCCAAGACATCGTTAATGACACCAAGCAAATGATTGGATGCCGCACTGATTCTTTCAAACGCATAGTCTTTGCGCTCAAGTTGTTTAGCCTCACTGCCTATGTTTGTCATGCCAATGATGGCATTCATAGGGGTGCGCATTTCATGACTCATGGTGGATAAGAAATTACTTTTGGCACGGTTGGCAGATTGGGCTTCATACAATGCTGTCTCTAACCGTTCTTGTAGCTCTATAGAGGTGGTTACATCGTCAATAGAACCTACAATGTTTGTGATATTACCCTTGGTATCGTAAACAGGTGCAGTTCTTGCAGAGAAAATATAATCTTTGAGTTTGACTGTCCATGCTTGAGGGCCTTCTTTAAAAGTCTTACGAGCATGTTCTACAAGATTAAAGTCATGTTGCCGTTTAGGGACTTCATTTAAATATTTTCCCTCATAAAATTCTGGAATAATACCCAGTCTACTCATGGTAAGGCCATCAAAAAGCGTAATTTTTTCGTCTGAATCTACACTCCAAATAATGCCTGTGTAGTTTGTAATGACTGCTTGCAATTTTGTAGCCGTTTCTTTTATATCACGTGTCATGTCGTTGCGTAACAGCGCGTTGGCAACCAACAACCCGCCAGAGCGTAAAATAGATTCATCACTTTCAGAAAAATCACGCTCGCTGCGCATATCACCAAAGCCTACCAGCCCCCACATCTTGCCTTGTAAAAATACAGGAATCATAAGATAGCTGAGTGTATTAGAAAGTTGCAAGCAGTCCCGCACATCGTCAGATAGTTTGTTTGCATGTCCGCTGACAAACAGCCCACGAAGCAATGGGGCTTCAATTCCAGCGGCATCTTTATAGTTGTAAATGCGCTTGTTCTGCCTTTGGAAAGTGTTAAGGTCACCCATCCATTCGTAAATTTGAGTGAAGTATTTATTGTTTTCATTTTGATGATACGCCCATACAAAAATCCGACCCACATTAACAGCCCGTGCCATCATGCTAAGGGAACGGAATAATGCACCTTCAAATTCTTCTGTTTCAGCTTGCAATAAAATATTTGCGGCAGAATTGACCGTGTACAATAAATGCCCGCGATGTTCTATTTGTTCAATCAAATTGCGGTGTTCGCGCAGGTCGTGCATATATCCGCTAATCACAAACTTGTCATGATAGTTGATACGTACCATCGTCATTTCACAGGGAATAAGCTCTCCTGTTGAAGGAATCCTATATGTCCATTCAAAGCGGCACTGTCCTTCTTTTAAAACACGGTGACGATATGTGGTAATCAATTCATCAGACCGTTGCCCATCGGGTTGAAATTCTGGTACGGTTTCGTTATAACGGGCGATAGCTTCTGAACGGGATTTAAAGCCAAAAAATTTTACGCCTAAATTATTGGCATCAATCATATCGCCCCGACTATCCCAAATGTAACAGCTTATGGGCATGGCATCTAACATAATGCGCATACGTTGTGTCGTTTCATTGATACGGGTGATTTGCCCTTTGCGATGCACCGCGCTTATAAGAATGAGTGCCGCAGATTTAAGCAAAGCAATGCGTCTGGGATGGAACGCTTCGGCGTGCAGATGGTCTTCATACAGCACACACCCCCAAAACCGTTCTTGAAAAGTGACTGGAATAATCAGCAAAGACTTGGCTTTTGTTTGGTGGAAATACTTTTCTTTTTGTGGTACACCGTCAATCACTTTATTGACGGCTATCCCTTTGGAGAGTTGATTATACGAATCCAGCAATTCATCATAATTATAAAATTCTCCTGTTTCTTCCATAACAATAGGTGTTCCATTTGCCCAATATAGCTGGGAGACTGCATGTACACTATCTCCAGCAAAATTGTCCATATACTCGTTTCGATAAACACCTATAGCGTTCACCTGTCCGCATAAAGAAATGGTGTTTAACCCTTCCAGTAAATATTTATCCAGTATATCCAAGTCATTACTGGGTGTATCCAGCAATGAAAATATAATACTGTCAATCATTTTTAATAAATGTTCTTGGTGTTCATATACTTGTATCGTTTGGATATAGTTTATATTGTCTTCAACCAGATGTGTGCGCATATGCTGGATAGCACGTGCAATTTCACCAATAACATCATTCCGTTGTACACCATACAATGCAGGTGTTGAAAATGAATCTAATGCTTCTGTGGTGCTATCTGCCAGTTTTCTTAAATCCTCGCCCAGTGAACGATATATGAAAAAACGTGCCAGCATAGCCGAGACAACAGCCGTAACAATCCCACCTGCAATAATAGCCCCGGTCAGGGGAGAAATGATGCCAAAAATCATAAACAGTCCAATGAGAAGCCCACTGACTATAATTGTCCCAGCTGCAATATAATAATTATTCTTTACTCTCACAAATAAAGCCCCCAATAGATTAGGCTATGTCTTAGAATACGTACCTATGTATAATATATGTAAGAAGGACAATTGGCAAGTAAAAAGACCGTTCTCATTGGTTTTAAAATGAGAACGGTCTTAAATGATTGAAACTTTATTTAGTTTGGCAGTGGAGAATCTTCTGTTGAAGGTGCGTCTGTTGATTCTTCGTGTAAAGGAAGGGGTGCATCTACATTCATCAAATGCCCTAGAATTTTATCAATATCATTTAGACGGTCATGTAAGTTACTCATATCATTTTCTTCGATGTCTGTAAGATACTTGCGCACAAGCCCAGAATATACATCTTGAAAAGCATTGATACGCATGTGCTGACGCTCAATTTCTTCACGGGCTCTTTCCAGTTCACGGGCAAGTTGTACCTTATATTCAGCTGCTTGAGCTTCGGCATTTTTAATAATATTATCAGCCGCCATTTGCGCGCTAATAATCGCATTTTTAATGGCGTTGTCTTTTTCTTTATAGCTTTTTATGACTTGCTCAAGGGTAGAGATGTATTTGTCAACTTCCTCAGGGTCATAGCCGCGTTTTACATAGGTGAATTGTTCCACAGGTAACGCTCCTTCCTTTTTGTAGGGAAAATCATAGCATAAACGTGCTAGTCGCGCAAGCGCACAGCATTTGCGGCACGCCGTCGGAAACTGTCATCCATTTTTGCATAGTGCTTTCTGGTGGTATTCACATCTGCGTGACCTAAAACATTTGCCACAAGGTAAATATCTTGAGTTTCTGCATAAAGCTGTGTGCCAAAAGTCGAACGGAGTTTGTGAGGAGAAATATTTTTTAATTGGGTAATGAGGGATGCATATTTCTTCACCATTTTTTGAATCGCACGGTCAGTGATTCTACGGTTTTGTAAGGATAAAAAGAGGGCGTTTTCATGACCTTCTTGGGGCATAATTTTTTCCCGTACTTCCATATATGCAAGTAAAGCGGATTCCACTTCTTGACCGAAGTAAAGAATCATCCCATCTCCGCCTTTGCGTATGACGTATAACCCGCCTATGTCAAACTCCACATGCCCTATATCAAGCCCCACACATTCAGACACCCGCATTCCAGTACCCAGTAGCAGTGTGATGATTGCCGCGTCACGAAGCTTTGTCCGTTCATGAAACTGTTTTTGCCTGGGGTTAAGCTTTTCTCCGCTGTCCACTTCGTCCAAAAGCTTTGCAATTTCATCCACTTCCAAAGTCGTAATGGCTTTCTCGTTAATTTTTGGAAATGCTACAAGTTCTGCTGGATTGGCTGGAATGTGTTTTTTCATATACAGGTATTTAAACAACCCTCGAACTGCCGCCAATTTACGGGATTTTCCTAGTGCGGCATTTTGCTTTGCATCATCAACTTCACCAATAGGCACATAATAAGATAGATATGCCATAAATGCTTCAATATGCTCAGATTGTACAGTTGCCATGTCGTTTATAGAAATTTCTTGAATAGGCTTTCCTTCAAAAACCTCTTCCGATAAAAAACCAAAGAGAATCCGCAGGTCATAAGCATAACCTAAGCGTGTCCGTGAGGCTGTGAGGTCGCTTAGACTGTTGGCATAATGGGTCACAAATAAAGGAAGTTCTTTTAACACTTCCCTAAGCTTTATAATGTTTTGTGCATTAACCTGCTCGTGATAGTTTTCTGTTTTCATGTGACCACCGCAAACGCAATAGCATCTGTTGCTGTATGTGAAATGCTTATTTCTATATTTTTATGAGAGTTTACATAGGGTTTACCATTTTTGTCGTGTAAGATTTCTATATCGATTGGACGAAGACCAGCAATAAAGCCTGTGCCTAGTGCTTTTGCTACAGCTTCCTTTGCGGCAAAAATACCTGCCAGGGATTCTATCTTTTTACCTGTGAGATAGGCTTGCTCTTGTGGCGTGTATACTTTTGAGCGGAAATGGGGGGTGATATCTTTGAACCGCTCTACTTTCACCATATCAACACCTATGCCCATGGGTTAAATCCCATGTTTACAAGTGCATGAAAGACTTTTGAAATGGGTAAACCAACGACCGTGTAAAAGTCGCCCTCTACACGGTCTACCAGCACTGCACCTTTTTCTTGTACGCCATATGCACCTGCTTTGTCAAAAGGTTCACCTGTGGCAATGTATGCATGAATTTGCGCATCTGTTAGTGGATGAAAATACACATCTGTTGAATCCACAAAGGCATTGCCGTCTGTGCCATCTGTTTTTAGCAAGGCAACACCTGTATAAACAGTGTGCTTTTGCCCTGCCAAATGTTTTAGCATTGCGAAAGCGTCATCAGGGTTTTCTGGTTTGCTCAAAACCCTTCCGTCAATGTAAACCAAGGTGTCCGCAGCAATAATAATTGCATTTTCATACCCTTCATCCAACATAGATAGGGTCATTTCAGCCTTTCTCAATGCCAGTTCACGTACTTGAAAATCTGGTGCGCCGCTGATGGTTTCGTCTGCGTTGCTGACTTTAACCTCAAAAGGGATTCCAGCCAGTTCCATTAACTGTTTTCTTCTGGGTGAGCCAGATGCCAAAATTATTTTCATACTGTTAATCCGTCCTTATCGCCTCAAGCGCGCTTAACTTGGTTGCACGGCGGGCAGGGAAGTATCCTGAAACTAAGCCAATAACACTGGCAAAAACAAGGGCAACACCCATAAGCCACAATGTAACAAGGGATGTAATATCACCGTCTGCCGTTGCGCCAAACCCCATATTAACCAACGCTTCAATGGTGGTATTGTTCATCATATATGAGCCTAGGAGGCTGACGAGAACACCAAGTATTCCGCCAAAAAATCCAATGAGTGCGGCTTCCAATAAAAACATTTTACGAATGTCTGGTATAGAGCCGCCGATGACTTTCATTACACCAATTTCCCGCGTGCGTTCGTATACTGCCATAATCATTGTATTGGCAATGGAAATTGCCGCAACGAAAATACTCACCGCCGCAATGCCAATAAGCAAGCCAAGTGTACCCTGCTGCATTTCTTGACGGCGTAAAATATCATCCGCTTCAAACCATGCAGTAAAGCCCAATGCACGTATCATATCTGCAACTTCGCCTGCATCACGCACATCATATACCCGAACCTCGACTCTGTCATAATTTTCACGAGGGGTTTCGCGAATGGCGGAATACCAGCCAGATTGCTGACCATCATCACGACGGGATTCTATCGCCATGGCGGTAAGCGCTTGGGCAGTTTCTACATCCATAAAAATACTTTGGTCTGTTGCGTCCCACATGATACCCGAGGGTGCAAATACACCTACAATGTTTAAAGGGAACGCACGAATAGGGCGAAAGGCATCTTCTAAATCTTCACCAATCAATTGCCGCCATGTGTAATTCATATCGTATGAAAATGTAAGGGGGTCATTCATGATATCTACATATTGAGGCATGTCCTCAAGGGATTCTCCACCCCATGCCACCCTGCCGAAACGGTCAGAGCGCATTTGCCAGTCAATGCCCATGATGTCAAAGTTCAGTTCAAAAAACGCACCAACCACGACCGAACCAAAAGGGTCATCTGGCTCAAGCAGTCGTCCATAGGCAAGTTCACGATCCATATAAGCCAATGATGAAGGGTCTATGGCTTGCACGTTCCACACATCGGCAGAATACCCTCCGCTTCTAATGTGAAGAGATGGCCCCCACATGGATGGAGATGCCATGCGCACCCCTGGCAAGTTTCGTAAAATGGCTATGGCTGTATCATCTAAATCAGGGTTGAGTCCCCCTGCTTCCCATTCGCCTGTGTCAGGATTTTGGGTCATGCCCCCGCTTTCGTGTACAGTAATTACAGAAAGGTCTCTATCCCATTCATCAATCATGCGGTCGAAGCGGGCTTCATTGGCAAGCCCTAGTGACACGGTAAGCACCAATGCGGCTGTGCCTATAATGACCCCAAGCATGGTTAAGAATGTGCGCAACTTGCGTTTTACTAAGTTGCGCACACACATGCCTAAAACGTCTAAATTTTTCATGATTTTCCGTCCTCATTATAAAAAACGTCTAAATTTCTTATGCGTCTTCGTCCTCATCATCAAAATTGATGGAAGCGCGTTTTTTTAGATACATGATAAGCCCAATTGTACCGCCTACACCTGCGGCAACAATGACCCCTGCAACGATTAAAACAATGGGTCTGCGAATAAAATCTATCACACCAGCAAAAAATCCATCCCCATCGTTGTCAAAATAAACCCATTCGCCATATTCATTCCAGAATCCAGCAGGTTCATCCCAATCACCAAAATGTCTATCATCATCACCCCAGTAATCATCGCCCCATGCGCCATCCCAGTCACCGCCAACAAATCCGCCGCCAACGGTTAGTGTAAATTCATGCACGTATTCTACAATAGCACCTGTGGCATCTTCACCATAAATAATAACGGTGGCAGGAAACTCGCCTTCCTCAAGGGGTGTAAAACGTCCGCTGAAAGTCATGGCTGTCTGGGCACGAAGAGGGCCTATAAACATACCTGCTTCACCAGTGTCCCAAGGGGCTTCCATGCGAACGCGTACATTACTTAGGTCAACACGCCCTGTGTTTGTTGCGCGGAACTCAAAAAATATCATATCGCCAACACTTGCAAAATCGGGAATGTCCCTCATCCAAATGGCTTCTAATCGTGTAACTTGAGCCACACTGACTGAAAGCTGTTCTTCTGCCCTGTGTTCACGCATTTCTGCATCTTGATAATGCATGTCAACCAATAGTCTGTATGAACGAGGGTCAGCATCTGGCACGGTGAAGAATCGTAAGTTTTTTGTAACTTCTGCGCCAGGTGCAAGAAAATCAATAAAAACAGTATTACTGCCGCCAACGGGAACAAAGACTGAACCGTGACCTTCCGCATGTTCCATTGCTTCAAGTGTTATGCGGATATTATTGACTGAAAGCGCGCTGTTTGTATTTCTGAAGGTGATTGACAAGTCAAAGTCCTGTCCAGCCCGTGGCATTTGTGGATATATAGAAAATTCTGAGATGATTATACGTGGAATTTGAAAACGCTCATCTTCGTCATCTTCCTCGTCGGGATTAAAAACGCTTATGGCTGCAAAGCGATTAAATGACAAGTCATCACTGTCACTAATATTAAATCGGATAGTGTGTGTGCGGGTGCGTGCCGTATCTTCTGCCATAAAACTAAAACTCATGGGAAAACCTTGTCCTGGTGCAAGCACAGGCACGACAATGGTGTCAAGAGACATAGGCACAAGTCCATCTTCAGGGTGGGCTTGTACTTGAATATTACGCACTTCTGAATCGCCTATATTGTATAGGACAAAAGTTACCTGCTCTGTACGCCCTACATGGAGTGTTGCCGTTGGCGCACTCATATTGCGTATTTCAAGATTGGCAATAGTATCCTCATCAGGTGCGTATACGTGGACAAAAAAGGGCAGCGGTTCATCCTCAAGATGATTACCGTTTTCATCACGATAACTAACGATGAACGCTAAAGGAAAACTGCCGCTTTCGATATTTTGATTGGTTTGGAAAGTAAATTCTAGTTGACGGGTTTGCCCTGGGGCAACTGTACCAAAAGAAAGTTGCCCTTGGTCGCCTACAAAGAAAATATCACCTGTACTAATGGGGCTTACCCGTACATCACGGGCTTCACGATTGCCTGTGTTTTGAATATGGGCATTAACAGTAAAGGTTTGGTTGGGAGAAAGCACGCCTGAAACCATTTGAAAGCCACTTAGGAAAATACTTGGTTCGCCAACTTCCCCTAGAATGCGTACATGAATGGTGTCCGAAGAATCATGACTATGACGGTGCGCGTCACGGAAATAATGGTCAAGCCTTATCTCATGATTACTGCCTGCTTCTGCATTGCTGTCAACAGTAATGCGTAACTGCATGGTGGTTTGTTGATTGGCGGCAAGACGTGTGACGCTGTTTGAGTTATTTAAAAACTCTACACCAAAGGGGCTTTCTGCCGATGCAGAAGCTACTGTAAATGCATTGTGTGCTGCGTCTGTACCTACATTGCGTACGGTTATTGTTATTTCAATGGTTTCTCCAGCTTCAACAGCGATATTATTGGTAGAAACCATGCGCAAAATAGGGTCTGCCGGCGCAGGTGCAGGTGCGCCCGGAGGCCCTGGAGGGCCTTGTGGACCCTGGGGCCCTGGAGGACCTTGGGGCCCTGGTTCAGGTGTAGCCGTAGGCGCAGGTGCAAGGCTAGCCTGTACTGTTATCTGGGGAATTGCTATTATCGCTAATAATGTTATGAACATAAGCACTGTCAGTGTCTTTTGCAGTTGCTTCATTTTTCTGATTGCCCTCATCCTCGTTCTCCTTTTTTTCCACATCGGTTATGCTTTCAACATTACCGTCTCTAATACTAATAATCTGGTCACAATATTGGGAGATTTCTATATCATGGGTGACTATAATGAGTGTTTGATTATTTTTCTTTGCCATGCCTGTAATTAAATCCATCATTTCATAAGTTGTTTTGGTGTCCAAGTTACCTGTAGGTTCATCGGCAAAAACCACTTGGGGGTCGTTGACAAATGCGCGGGCAATACTGACACGTTGCTGTTGCCCGCCTGAAAGTTCGCTTGGTTTATGCCGCCAGCGATGCCCAAGACCCACAGCCTTTAGCATTTTACGTGCGGCTTTAACACGGTGACGTTTTGTGACACGCCTGAAAATAAGGGGTAGTGTCACATTTTCAAGGGCAGTTAAAGTGGGGAGTAAGTTGTAGGATTGAAAAACGAAACCAATATATTTTTGACGATATAAAGCCAGTTGTGTTTCGCTAAGTTTCTCCAATGGTTTGCCCATAAACTTTAGGCTTCCCTTTGTGGGCTTCTCAAGCCCTGCCAAAAGATTTAAAAGTGTAGATTTTCCACTGCCGCTTGTCCCAAGCAAGCAGTAAACCTTTCCTCTTTCAAAGGTTAAGTCAATATGGTCAAGGGCAACAATTTTTTCATCACCCATGCGGTAAACCTTTCGTACACCAGTTAATTCAAACAATTTCTCCAGAAACAATCACCCCTTTCATAATAGAAAACGAAAAAAACTAAGACTTGTTCCACATGTTATCTCAAAACCATGCCCAGCAATTTTACATATCTTAAATAAACAAATTGAGACTGTCTTCTGGTTTGCGCAAGCAACCGTACCATGTCGTGGTACGCCTCTTCCATAAGGGCAACCTCATCTTGGGTGGCTTCATGTGCGGAATATTTTGCCTTGTAGTACAGGGCAATGATGTCGCGCAAAAATACAGAATCGTTTTGAAAAGCAAAGCGTTTACCCATGTGTGTGCTGTATGCAAGGGGTGTTTCACCTGATGAGAGGGGTTTGGTGTGAAAACCTACAATGTCCATAATACCTGCAAAATACACTTTGATTTGGGCGTTGGGGGCAAGGGATTTTACACTGCGTAATTTATAGGCAATATACCAGCGTCTTGCCCATATAAAAAGGATAAAGCCCACAAGCATGAACATCACTGCGCCTATAAGGGCTAAAATAATATGCCCTGCTGTAATCGTTGTGCGGGTTTCAATGGTTTCTGCCCCACTTGTGCCGGCAGCTCCTGCCGTTGCACCGCTGGCTTGCATCATTTGTTCCATTTCATAAAGGTCAAAATCCCAGTCGTGAAGCATGTCTTGCCAGCCATTGCTCCAGTCAATATTCAAATCAATGGTTGGAGGCATGACAATGTCGGGGTTCATCAAAAAAGCATAGGTTGGTGTCGCTTCGACGATTTTCCATCCAAAGCCTTCTAAATAAACTTCTACCCATGCATGTGCCATGCGGTTTGTGACGGTTGTGGCTTCATTGCCTGCGGACGGGGGCAAAACAAAACCTTCAACATAGCGGGAAGGCACACCTGCCATACGTGCCATCACAGCCATGGCTGATGCAAAGTAAGTGCAGTAGCCTTCCTGTCCGTCAAAAAGAAAATGGTCAACAAAGCAAACACCCCGAGGAACAGGTGCAGGACTTAGTGTGTACGGAAATTGCAAAAGAAAATCACGAATAGCCATGACACGGTCAAAATCATTGGTATGTCCTTCAACGATTGATTCTGTTAAATCCCACACCCGCTGGGGTGTAATATCTGGCACATACATAAAATGTTCACGCACTTGACGGGCATACGCTGTTAAAATTTCATAGGAGAAAATATCTAACCACGCAATAAGCTGTGATTCATTCAAAATATAATTGTGCGTCATGCCGCGTCCGCCACCAAGGGATTCACCGTGGAAAAAGAACTCAAACAACAGATTCATTTCCTCCATACCAAATTCATCTGTTTCCAAAATCGTAATAGGTGCGGGGAATTGATTAAACCACAGGGCTTCTGAAACAAATTGAAGGTCTGGGTTTTCTCTGTTTCCAAAGGTGGGGCGAGAAGGCTGTTCATCCAACTCACCACCTCTTATAACGTATACACCCTCATTTGTGTGACGCAAAATATCCTCTATAAATGAAAGTTGTGTGTTGACATCTAAAAACTGCATGTGATATGTCGTGCCATGGGACATGAAGCTGGGTGTACGAATATCTCCCGTGGGGGAAACGGCGGCTACACGGGCATAGTCTGCACTGCCAGCATAAAACCACAAAAGTGACATACGATTAGGGCGAAAAATCGTGCCTGTTCGGTTGGTTCCCATCACAATGGTCATATTTTCCACAGGCAAATAGGTGTGCATGTAGTATGTCCCTGCAAAATGAGGAAGGGTTGCGCCAAGGGTTGCAAAATGACCCACATGCATATGCCGTGTGTCACTAATATCTAATGCCAGTGCGTTAAGCCCCAAAAGTGCCATGTTTTGAACAGTGCTGTGGGTATCATCAATAAATGTTGCGCCACGCATGAGTGCCGCCGCCGTTTCCATCTGTTCAAAATGCCCGGGTGCAAGTCCGTGGGTGTTTATATCATCATGACTGAGTGTAGAAATCCATCGATCACCTGTATAGGTGTTGCTGGTTGCACCTGCCAAATATGTTCGCCCAGGTGCGCGTACAGTCATGACACTTCGGTTATTTGGTGTCACTGGGCCGCCAAGCACCCCGCCAGCCCCAGAAAATCCAGTGGATTGAAATGAAAAGTATGTGGGTGTAAATAATTCAAAAAAGAAGTCCCCAACGGCAGACGTGGCATCATTGATACGTCTGCCTTGGAAAAAATCATTCTCCGAGGGTAAAAAAAGCTGAACGCCAATGATTAAAAACAAACAAACAGGGGCAGCCGCAGTCACCATATTTTTATTGTTTTTGCGAATGAAAAGCAATAAAAAACTAAGTAAGAAAATCAAGAACGAAAGTTCATCACGAGAAAATCCAGCAATCCAAGGAATACCAATCGCCCCAATACCCCCCGCCGCCAAAATATAAAAATTAAACTGGTGAAACATAAACACAACAACAACAAATGCCAGCAATAAGCTAATCACCCAAACCAACGTGACACCTAAATCACTTCTATATGGAATCTGACCAGACACCATAAGAAACAAATCATGCAAATGAGGAAATTGATAATACATATTGCTCAACCCCACCCAAAACACGAAAAAAGCCGTGGCAATCAACAGGATAACAAGGCTTGCAATACGGGTGATACGATTGTACAAAATCAGCAAAAAAACAATGATAGACACTATGCCAAATAAAAACATTTGCTCTGGAGGTATAGTAATAAATGTGGACGTAATGATTGCACGGTTTATGGCAAACATATATAAACTGCCCACGATAATGCAAAAGATATAATCCCCTCGGGTATGTTTCAAAGGGGCAGTTTGTTCATGATTATCTGTCACAGTGGTTATCCTCCAGTCGTTACTCTGAAACTAGGTATTCCGCTTTCAACAATTAGGCGATACACGCGTTCATATTCAGTGTTTGAAAATTTAGGCACAAAATAGGTGACTGCAATATGGTGTCCATTGTTGACGGCATTGATAATGCGGTCGTATAGTTCTGCATTAAGCTGTGCCGTAAAAATAACCGCATTCACATACCCTGTGGTGTCATTGAGTACATGTGAAAGAATATTTAAACTGTCAAGGGATGGCTGTACTTCAAAGGTAAGTTCTGCTGCCGCGTTGTAAATAACATCAAACTCTGGTAAAACTCGCGTCTTGGCTTTAAAACCCTCTGTAGTATGAAAATCTACAGGCATTCCTTTGCCAAGACAAAATTTTGCAATAGATAGGGACATTTCTACCATCTGGTCTTCCATGGCTAAACAATCTTTGGGCATTAAATCCTGCCTTGTGGTATCCAAAATCAAGGAAACTTGATTGAGTGCATTGGATTGAAACACTTTAACCAACCACTCATGCCGCTTTGCTGTAAGCTTCCAGTGAACACGCTTAATAGAATCCGTTGGAATATACTGCCGAATGTCAGAAATCGTAGAATAATCTTCATCGCGCATGTCATATCGTGAATGGGCTTGGGTCATTAAATTCATAGCTAAGGGGAAATCAGAAACATCAGGCACATTGGGCAAAATGGTGATTTTTTTTACTTGGCTAAATTTTCGCCTAAGCTTAAAAAGACCAATCATGTCCATGACCGTGATAGATGCCAGCCCAATATCATATTGCCCGCGATACAAGCCTTTAAATTCAACTTTGCAAAGGGTCGCGCAAAGGGGGCGTAAATTTGCAGTATGATTCTGGTTAATTTTCACTGCAAATTCATCGCTTAAAATAACCACTTCCGCCATGCCAAAGGGTATAGGGGTTGTATTATGTAAAGTGACGGTGATTTGTCCCGTCTCATTTTTTAAAACAGCATCAGGAATATTTTGTTTAATACGCAGTCCTCTAATACGCACCAATGTGAGTACATAACTAACCAAGGGCAGGGCAAAAAGCACAATGAAAGTGACATAAAGTATTCTTTCGCCACTAAGCCATGCATACACGCCTGTGCCTATTAAAAAAATAATATACCAAATGCGATTGGCTTTCATCGGGTTGAAATCCTATTGCCCGCAAGCTCTAATGCTTTAAAAATAATATCCTGCACACGTATTTTTTTTACATTGGCTTCCTGTTTCATAAGAATGCGATGTCCTAAAACATGAGGTGCCATATGAATCACATCGTCGGGAACAACATAGTCCCGCTCGTTAAACAACGCCCATGCTTGGGCGGCACGGAATAAACAAAGACTTGCCCGAGGGCTTGCGCCAAGTTGTACATCCCCTTGCTCGCGGGTATAACTTGCCACTGCCACAATAAACTCACTAATTTCTGAATCAACATGGATTTGTTCGGCAAGTGCCTGTATACGGATAATATCATCACCGCTTGCCACAGGTTCTAATTCTTCCATAGGATGCCGCCCTTTAAACCGTTCAAGCATACGGCTTTCTTCACGACTGTCAGGATAACCTAAAGTAATTTTCATAAAAAATCTATCCAGCTGTGCTTCGGGCAGGGCATATGTACCCAAGTACTCTACAGGGTTTTGTGTTGCCAGTACAATAAAGGGGGTAGGCACAGCATAGGTCAACCCATCCACGGTGACTTGATTTTCTTCCATGACTTCAAGCAAACTAGATTGGGTTTTTGGTGAGGTACGGTTTATTTCATCTGCCAGAACAAATTGGCTCATGACCGCACCTGGGCGATATTCAAACTCGCCTGTTTTGGGCGAAAACGCAGAGTATCCTGTAATGTCACTGGGCATGATGTCTGGCGTAAACTGAATCCGTTTAAAACTGCCATTGACCGAACGCGCCAAAGCCGCAACAAGGCTGGTTTTGCCTACCCCAGGTACGTCTTCAATGAGTACATGCCCGCGGCAGGCAAGGGTGGTCATGACAAGGGATATGGCAAAACGCTTACCCACGATGACTTTCTCTACATTGGAAATAATTGCCCGCATACAGCGCACTGCATGTTCACTGTTTTGTATTGTGCTTGTATTCTTATGTTCGCTCATTTTATCCGACCTCTATCCTATGACATTTCCTTATGAATAGATTACCATAGCCGCAGATAATCGTCTAGTTTTTCTATGCAGAAAGACAAAGTTTCAAACTATCCTTGAAGTGTGTCAGAACTTTACATTCAGTGATTATTTTTATACTAAAATATCTATATGTGCTTGACATGTTCATGGGGCGTGCTATAATGTTGCGCGACAAGAAACATATAATTGAAAAGGAGAAAGTATATGTTTAAAAAGAATGTACATGACAAAAGACGTACCATGACCCAATGGGTGATAAGCATGTTGCTTGCACTTGCACTTGTTATCGGCGCATTTCCTATCGGCGGATTTGCAACAGAAAGTAGTGACGATATTTATACTTTTCAAGATTTAGAAAGAGAAATTGCACTGGGCGGTAGGAGAACCCTTAGAATTATGGAGTCTTTTGACATGACGCGCCCTGTGCAAATTCAAAACGATTCATACATCACACTGGTTTCAGGGGGCAGTCATGTTGTATTAACCATGACACGCAGTATAAATCATGCCACTTCAAACTTAAACTGGGGCGATAATCAAAGATTACTTACCAAGCACTTTGTCATACACACAGGCTCAACCCTTGTTTTAGACAGTCATGACGTGACGCTATCAGGGCTTAACAACAGTGGGTTTATTTTTAATGGGGGCGTTGGTGTTGACGGCGGCACTTTTGTTATGAACGCAGGGCGTATCCGTCATGCCAATGGCGGCGGTTCAAACTGGCACCCGAGTGGTGGTGTGAGCATCCGCAGAGAGGGTACTTTCATCATGTACGGTGGTTATATTGAAGACAATATGGCAGGTGCTGTTTCTGTTGGCCCGGCAGGTAATAACCACGTCGGCGGTACATTCATTATGTATGGCGGTGAAATACGCAATAACAGAGGTATAATTGTAGCCGCACCAAATACAGGATTTACTGCTGAAAATAGTGTGCGTGTAGGTGCTACAGGTACTTTCATTATGCATAATGGCAGAATCCACAATAATCATTCTTCTGGTGTAGATGTTTCGGGTACTTTTATTATGTATAATGGTGAAATCCATCACAATACAACAGGCATTGCTGGCGGCACACAAACAGGGGGCGGTGTAAATATTGGCTGGCGCGGCAGTTTCACTATGTATGGTGGCAGTATTCACAACAATAGAGCTGGTGACACCCACGGTGCAAGAGGCGGTGGTGTGCATGTTGGTGGTTCTCAAGCTGTATTTCATATGTATGGTGGACGTATTCACCACAATTCAGCCCTGCGCCCCACTCGTAACCAAGGCAATGGGGGCGGTGTAAACGTTGGTTTAGGAAGTGTTTTCAACTTTGTTGACGGATACATTAACAATAATACTGCAAGCACAGGGGGCGGCGTAGACAATAGCGGTACATTTACGATGTATGACGGAGAAATCTACAACAATAGGGCAAACTTTCCCGGCTCAGGTGAATCAAGCGGGCGTGGCGGCGGTGTCAACAACTCTGGCAGTACGGCAGTGTTTACCATGTATGGCGGAACGATTCACAATAACACCACCCTTGATAATGGTGCTGGTGTTCACAATGGAAACAGTGGCACATTTACTATGGCGTACGGTGTTATCAGTCACAACCGTGCATATGGGTCAGGATTTACAGCAAGTGGCGGCGGTGTGTATAACGGGGCTGATTTTACCATGGTGAATGGGCTTATCCATGATAATTCAGTAACAAACAACGCTGGTGTTGGTCATGGCGGCGGAGTGCATAACACCCGCACCTTTACTATGGAAGATGGACGCATTTTTAACAATGTGGCTGGGGCTAATGGGGGCGGTGTAAACAGTACAGGCGGTATAGCGGCGGCTACAAATCATTTCACCATGTATGGTGGAAGTATTGATAACAACGAAGCAAATATGGGAGGTGGTGTACACACATCAGCGACAAATCAAGCCCACAATGTATTTACAATGCATGATGGTATGATTATGGACAATACGGCAATTTTAGATGGTGGCGGTGTATCAACTGGCGGCACACTTTTTATACATGGCGGTCAAGTGTATAACAATACAGCCCACCGCAACGGTGGCGGCATTGCGCGCGGAAATCAACGTTTTCCTATTACCATCACTGGCGGTCGTATGATAGGCAATACGGCAACATACAATGGTGGTGCAATCTTTACAAACGCCACAGCCAGTAACGTAATCAATGAAGCCAGCGTGCAGGCGACCCGTGCAAATTTGGTGATTGGCGAAAATGTAATATTCAACTTGAACAGTGCAAGTGAAGGTTCATTGGGTCTTACCGTTGGGCAAGTTCAACAATTTGCAGGTGATATCCACAACAATATACATTGGAGCGGAACAAACAGTGTTGGCGGCGCAAGAAATATTGAAGAGAGCTTTCACTTGTTCAACAATCATGATATTGATAATAATATTGGCCGCCCTGCAGATACAGCCGCTATGTCAGAAGTCACAGTGTCATGGAATGTAGTATCTACTGGGAATACATCAGGAAACAATACTGCAAGGGTAACGGCTACAATGCCAGACGGAGATATTCATGTTATGTATGTTGAACATGGCGAAGCAATAGCGGTGGAAGTTGGGGCTGACATTGTTATTGAGCCGATAATAACCACGATTGCCCATGGAGAAGCAGGGCATGGAGAAAGCGCGTTTAGAATCATGGCTTTTGATGTTAATGGCGCGCGCACGACCCTTGTCCGTTTAGAAAGTGGGGAACTCATTGAATATCTCCATACAAGCATAATAACCCATACCCTAACAGAGGCGGGCTTAGATATTACGTATAGGGTGGAAGAACAATTTTGGTATATCCTATGGCAAGGGATATATTTCCCTGGCATGGGTTGGATTATTATTGGTGAAGCACCCAGTTCCCCCGTTGGGCCATTCATCAACGGACAGAACAGACCGCCGCTAATCATACCCTTTGGCGGAATGTATAGTGTCTTCGTTGAAGGAAGTGAACCCTTCGCCTTGGGAACAGCAGATGTTGAGTGGTCTTATATTATTGATGAAGACGAAGAGGGTCATGTTGTGGTGATTATTACGGCTATAAGCCCCATTGAAGACTAGAAAAAACGCCGCCAAACCAATAATCATTTGGTTTGGCGGCGTTTTTTAATCAATACAGACTATGGTTTTTTTGTTTTGCCATGAATATTCCAAAGGGTTGACTTTGGTGCTTCCATTATGGAAATACGCCTTAAATTTATTAAAAGCTGTAAAATACGCGCAAAATATGTTAGACTAAGTATAAGATTTTGGTCGTTCATAAAATATGTAAGCAGGTGTTGTAATGAAAAAATATAGTATCATCTTGAGTGTTTTAATGTTTTTAATCCTTTTCCCTGCGACAGCTTATGCGGAAGAATCAAACTTAGTACGCATAGGGCTTGTCCGTTCTTTTTCCAATCGTGACAGCATTGCTATTGCCAACACAAATATTTTTGCAGGATATGGCACAGCCCAAGGATTTATGCCTGTGCAAACTTTGCATTCACCCAATGGGTTTACCGCACGCGCCCAAGGAAACCAAGTCCAGCTTGTGGTGGGTGGACAAGTTGTTCACACATTCACTGGTGGCGGTGGGCAAATTGCTGACGTAAACGGCAACCCGATAACCATGGAAGGATATGCTTATCGCGGGGCAATTGAATTTCGCCCATATGGCGGACGGATTACCGCCATCAATGTACTGTCTATGGAGGAATACCTATATGGGGTTTTGCCGTCAGAAATGTCGCCCACCTTTCATATGGAAGCCTTAAAAGCCCAAGCCGTTGCCGCGCGGACTTTTGCCCATACTGCCGTAAGCGAGCGCAGACATGCGGCGCAGGGTTTTGACTTGTGTGACGGCACACATTGCCAAGTGCATAGAGGAACAGAGCGGGAACATGAAAACACCACCCGTGCAGTCCGTGAAACAGAAGGGCTTATGATTTTTCATGGTGGAAATCCGATTTTAGCCGCTTACTTTTCTTCCAGCGGCGGTGCAACAGAAAACTCTGAGTTGGTGTGGTTTGAATCCCGCCCATATTTGCGCAGTGTGAATGAAATAACAGAGCATAACCCAATGGTGTGGACGCGGGACTTCACTTGGCAGCAACTCACCACCGCCGCTGCAAATATCAATGCCAACATAGGCACAGTCACAGGGGTGTCTATATCAGGCATGGGGGCATCTGGACGTGCCAACGCCCTTACCATTCATGGCACAAATGGCAACCATACCATCAGCCGCGAAAATAATATTCGCAATTTCTTTTCGGCAGTTGGCGGACCATTGCCCAGTGCTAATTTTATCATTGTAGGCGCGCGCCCCACAACACAGGCGGTGAATGTCACCAGCGGTTTGCAAGATTTTCATGCACCCCTTAATCATTTACAAGCCCTAGACCCAAATGGTGCAATTTCCACTGTCCACATGGCATATGTATTTGACGGAAATGCCATGCGCCGCTTAGAATCTACCCCAACCATTGCCAGCGGCGGAAGCGGCATTACACTGGAAGGACGGGGGTGGGGTCATGGCGTGGGCATGAGCCAGCTTGGTGCAGAAGGTATGGCACGGATGGGCTTTACATTCCGCGAAATTTTACACCACTATTACACAGGAGTTGAAATACGATAATGACAAACAAAAAAGATTACTACTATGACCTACCAAAGCATTTGATTGCACAACAACCCATTGAACAACGGGACGGTTCACGTCTTATGCATTTAAACCGTGTCACAGGTGAAGTTCAGCATAAAATGTTTAAAGACATTAAATCATTGCTAAACCCTGGTGATTGTCTCGTGATAAATGATTCACGGGTTATTCCTGCCCGTCTCATGAGTGATAATAATGTAGAAATGCTTTTGCACGAACGGTTAGCTGGTGCAGAAAACCGCTGGACGATTTTGGTAAAGCCTGGGCGCAAAGCCCGTGAAGGGGATATACTTACATTTGGTGGCGGGCGTTTAAAAGCCACGGTTCAAGAAATTATTGAAGATGGTTTACGCATTGTCTTGCTGGAACACGAAGGCGAGTTTGAGCAGTTGCTCATGGACATAGGCGAAATGCCTTTGCCCCATTATATTGAAGAAAAGCAGACCGATACCACTCGATACAATACGGTTTATGCAAAAAATGACGGCTCTGTAGCCGCCCCCACCGCAGGATTGCACTTTACAACAGAACTTCTTGAGGAAATTAAAGCCTATGGTGTAAAAATAGCAACCGTAACCCTTCATGTAGGCATTGGCACTTTCCGTCCTGTAAAAGAAGATGATATCACCAATCATCACATGCACAGTGAATATTGCCGCATAGAGCCTGAAGTGGCAGAAATCATAAATACGACAAAAGACAGCGGCGGGCGTGTTATTGCCATAGGCACAACAAGCTGCCGCACAATAGAAAGCCGCGCCGCCAAAAACGGCCGTGGACACGTAGAAGCTGGCGCAGGCAAGACAGATATCTTCATCTACCCTGGCTATACATTTCAAGTTATGGACGGATTGCTTACCAACTTTCACCTGCCAGAATCTACATTGGTCATGCTTGTGTCAGCCTTTGCAGGCAGGGAACACACCTTAGCCGCTTATGAGGAAGCCGTTAAGCAAGCCTATAGATTTTTTAGCTATGGTGATGCCATGTTGATAAACTAAAAAATATTTTTTTATTGTAAAACAACAGGCAAGCCCACATTTTGTGATTTTTCGATGTAAAACAGTTCAATACACAAATTAAAGAAGATGTCTCGCTAACATAAAAAAGCGAGACATCCTTTTTTTATGCAAAAATGATGATATAGTCATGATGTAATCAACTATTATATATTTGACTTTTAAGGAGGTTTCAGAATGGCTAGTAGAATAGGTTTTACAATAGGCAAGTACACAAATTTCGTTCTTGGTATAGGGCTTATTGTGTTCGGCATTGTCGTTGTAATGAACAGGAATATTTGGGGTATCGCAAGTTGCATTGCTGGAATAGCAACTATTACTAATGGGTTAATCGCTTATCGAAGGAGGGCTTGAAATGGAAAATAACAGTTTATCTGATAAGTTAGGTTTGATATTGCTATGCCCCTCGGGAGAAAGTTGTCAATGATGAAATTTTGGATTTCATAGAAAAAGCCCGACATAAAGGCTTGTAATGCCTTATATGTCGGGCTTTTTCGTGGTGAAAAATCATTTTTTCTCTGCGAGTTGGGCTTGGAGTTTTTCAATTTCCTTACGGAGTATAACATTTTCTGCTTCTGCTTGCTCTGCTCGTTGCTCATTCATGTTGTTAAAAAAAATCTCATCTTTCCTGCGTTGGTAGGCTTGCCGCATGATTTTATCTTCACTTTGCCTTGCTATTGCTGATACCGCCATATGGATAACCTCCTTCTTCTTACGAGCGTTCTCTATAATGTCCTTGTTCACGATTTCTTTTTCTGTTATTACAGAAAGCCAGTACACAAACATATCGTCTGTAGCTTCTTTTATGTTTATGCTGTTGGCTTCATTTATAGCCTTTGCAAAGGCTTTCATATTGATAAAGTGCAGTTCCATTGCTTCGGTGAACACAGCACTGTCATCTTTATCCATTATCATACATACCCTATGGATTTTGTCCGTAGCATTTTCGGGCTTTACAAGTGGGTCAACTGCTCCATCCACAAATGCAATCGTTACGGTTGGGGGCTGTGATGTATATTTCTGCCCAGCTTCTAGTTCCTCGCTGTAGGCTCTCGCCCATGAACGAATTATTTTTGCTTTAATCTGGCTTACTCCATGTAGGTGCATTTCAATCAAGATGTCCGTGCCATCATCTAACTCCGCACGAACATCCAAAATGGATAGCTTATCTTCAATAGATTTTTTGTCCAAGTTGGGATTTTTCAAGAGTACATTTTTTACAACACGTTTGATTTTTGCGTTGGCAAAAATGGCATTGAGTAATGATATAAGTGCTTCGGGATTGCCCTCTACAAAAGTCTTAAACGCAAAGTCTACCCTCAAATCCATTAACAGGGAGTAGTCTATGATTAAGTTTTCAATTTCGTTTTTCTTCATGGCATATCGCCCTCTCTTTGCAACTATTTGGGTGAGTGTTTCAGACCGTTTTATATAGTCTACCATCTATGTCGACTTGTTCATCGTTGATTAACGAACGCTTTTGTCCACAATGAAAACAAAGAGTACACCGCCATTACCCACATAGCTATAATTGCCGTGATTGCACTTGCAGGCGAGAATAGTAAAAGTATTCCAAGTGGCATTATGAAAAGCATAGGCATGACAACGTGAAAAATGAGTACGCCTATAATCGAAAATATAGGAACAATAAGCCATCTAATCTTTAATGTAGGCTTTGCTCTCCATTCGTTGGGCAGTTGTTTGTTTACTTTTACAATAAGACGCACAAACATACCAATAAACAAAACGCCCACGGCAGTTATGGCAACGAAAACTATATCAAATATTGCAAAAAGGTCAGTTCCTATTGGATTAAATACGCCATCTAAAGCATCCCAAATCATAAAAATCCACGCCGGCACGTTCATATGCCTATGATTCAAGAGAAATATAACAGCCATATCACGTTCGGGAATTATGCCGATATATGCGATATTTCCAAAGCCTGAGCCACCGTGCATTATTTTCATATCATCAAAGGCGAGATTGCCAAAGTCGCTGTCATCATGCAAAATATTCCATCCAGCCCCTGGATGAAAATTTGTGTCGGCAAAAGGATTTTGTGCGGTGTGATTATTTTCATGCGAACGCTGTACAATCCTTGCGAATTGCTCATTTATCTCGATTGTGCCAAGATGAATCCCTGCCCAACGAGCCATATCTGATATGCTTGAATATATGCCGCCTGTCGGAATTGACAAGGTAGGAAAATATGCATCGGTGGCTCTTGGACGGAAAAAGCCATAGCGATGACCGCTAACTGTACGCCCTGTAGCTCTTGCACGTTCCACATTCGCAAATGTGTTATAAAGCCCAAGTGGGTACAGAACACTCTCGGTCATAAAATCATCATAGCTTTGCCCCGATACAGATTTGATAACAAGCCCCAAGATAACGTAATTTATATTACCGTACACATGGTCATGAGAGGGGTAGAACGCAAGCTCTGCACCTGTAACTTGCGATATAAATCTGTTTAAGTCAGTAACATACGAAGCCGGAAAACGTCTTTCATCACTCGTAAATCCGCTTGAATGCTGCAAAAGTGTATAAATGGTTATATCCCCATGCGGCACAGGCACACCGTTATAATTCACAGTAAACCACGGCAAATGCTGATTTACGGAGTCACTCACAGAAAGCAACCCCATATCTTCTAAGAGCAACACGCCAAAGCCTGTGAAAGACTTTGAAACAGAACCTATTTGAAATAAGGTGTCATGCTGGCTATCTTTGAGAATGTACGATGTTTCGCCGTTTTGGATAACGGCAATAGTGGCTTTTGGAATATTGGCTCTGTTAAGTTCACCTAATATATGCCGCTCGGCTTCGTTGCTTATTATCGCTTGACTTGCAAACATCGCTAATGTTGGCATGAGCAAGCATACCAACATTAGCAAAGTTACGATTTTACTTGTTTTGCGATTTTTCATCAGTCGCCCCCCCCCCCATTATTGTTGATTTGTAAAAATGCATTTCTTCCTCCAAACATCATTATCCTTTCATTATGTGCGAAAAATCGTTCGGGGTAAAGTCCTAATCAGAAATTCGCAAAAAATTTTTTCGCATGGGTAGTATACCATATATACACTCATGCGGAAATAGTGAGATTTGCCCCGCTTGCTTTTATAAACTCTGTTCATCTTTACCCCTACTCGGATTCTCCAACCGCTTAACCCTACGCTCCGCATTATAACGGTCACGGCTTTCTCGTTGCCTAATAACTTCATCACGCTTTCGTTGTTGCTCCGCTTCACGCATGGCAGTAATGTGTATAGTCCAGCCCATGATTCTCGCCATTCTTCGGTTTTGTGGCGTTCGCTCCAGTCGGTTGTTTGCTGTTTGGAACATTTGTAAGTGCGTTTTACAGGGTCATAAATTTTATCACCATTTTTATCAAGGTGGTAAACTTTCTTTTGCTTATCGCCCCAAGTACCGTCCTCGTTAAATGGTCGCATTGTTAGCATGATGTGAACATGGGGATTATCAGATTTCATGTTGTGAAAATTTATATCGGCAACCATGCCTTTGCTCGTAAAATTTTCTTTTACATATTCAAAAGCAAGTGATGTATTTTGGAAGTATGATAGTTCCTTGGGTAATGCTAATTCAATCTCTCTAGCCAACTGGTTATTAGAAGTCTTTTCCATTTTTTCAACTGTATTCCAAAGTGTGGAGCGATTATAATATTCCTCGGGTGCGTTTTCTGGCAAAATAATTACCGATTTCGCAACACTTTGTTTTTTTGTATAATCGTGAATGATTCCAGTTTGTTCATTTGTGATTTTTTCGCCCGCTCGGTAAGCGGCAGCAGCTATGAAGACCTTTTTATAACCCGTCTGAAAGCCTATGTAGCAGGGAAAACACAATTGAACGAAAATTTATCTTAAAATCTGTTACGCTAGTCGCAGAAGGACTAAAACTTAACAAACATGAAGATGAAACCAGCAAAATTTCCTAAACCACAATATAAAACTGGGGATGTCTCATTAAGCCCCACTAAAAAAGCGAGAGAAGTGTGAGAAAAAAACCACACAACTCTCGCTTTTTTATGTTAGCGAGACAACCCTTTTTAGTGTCTATACAATCTTTTTACCATCCAGCGTCAATCATAAGGATGTTTAACATATGCATTAAATCGCCCATGGTTAAATTTCCTTGAGGGTCTAGCGGACCAGAAATGAAACCGATATCTGCTCCAATGCGAATATTTCTTCTAAGTTCTTGTGACGCGTTCCCAATGCCGGGAATGGATGTTTCGGCAGTCATGGGGGTGAGTACTTGCCCAGTTTGTAAGCCGTATAGGCGCACAAGAATGTCAATTGCAGTTTCTCTGATCAGCACATTGGGTGCAAGTAGATTACTGCGCTGTAGTGCTTGGGTTTGTGCAGGTGTTAGCGTCCCGCCCATGGTTGCAGTGGTTTGACGATGTGCCACTGCATGAATGATGTTGTTAAAAGCATTGGCTGATACCCCTTGGTTTGGATTAAAGGTATGCAAGTCTGTAATATTCAGCCGTGATGTTACACCTGTTAAGGCTGGATTAGCCACGGGTGCAGTTGTTGTGCCGCCTGTACCCTGTGTAGGTGGTGCATGACGTGTCACACCAGAGAATGTTCCTGGACTACTTACTGTTGCAGTTAATTGATTATTTGCAAATGAGAAATGACCGTTCATGTCTTGCCAGCCTTGCACACCTGCGCCGCTGTGGAATAGCGCGGCTGTTGTGCCGGCAGGTGAAACATGGTTATCCATTGGCAAAATAATTTCAATGGGGCGGGCAAATGTTGTCATGGTGACGTTACGTTGTGGGGTTTGCGCCCTCACTGCCAGCCTTTGGGGCGGCATAGCATGGGCAAGATTTGTACCAAGGGTTGGCATGTCTGTTGGGTTTGATGTCATGGTCATGTGAACATAACTTCCAGTTCCCATTTGTAAGTTGCGCATTTCAGCCGTATCAAATGCACCTGGTAGTATACGGTAAATCAAATCGCCTGCATTGACTTCCAGTGTAATCTGACGCTCATTAAAGGCGCGGATGATTGAAAGGGGAACGATAATTTCCCTGTTGGAAATCGGCACAGTCGGGTTGATATGATACTGTGACATGTCAATGGTGTAAATAAATGTCCGCTCGGTGATAAGCCTTGAGATAAACCGTTGGTCAACATTTTGGTCTGGTCTGCCGTCTGCACCAATTTGATTTGTGCGAAAACGCCATTGTAAAGTTTGTGAGCCTGGGGTGTACGTGACTTCAAAATCTCTGTCAGGCAATGGGAATTGGTCTGGACGGTATGCGCCGTCAAATTCATCATCTGACGGGGCGGTTCTTGTTTCAATCGTTACCCAGTCCGAATATGCCCTTCTCATATTATTTGAATCAACAGGTTCAAGGGCTGGAATTTCAAAAGTAATCGCATCAAGAAAGTCAGGATTATCCGCAAGCTGAACAATATAGCTATAGGTCATCTCTGTTTCACCAGGCGCGCCGCGCTGAACCGTCAATACGGTTCTTGCACGAACATAAAAATCACGGTTGGCTTGAAGCTCGGAAAAGCGAACAACATAAATATTTTCAAGCCCAGGAATGTCTAAATCAACAGCCGTTCCACCCGTGGCACTGCCGCCTGTTGCCTTTTCGTCACCATTGCGCATATCCGCAATAATACGTGACCATGATACGGTGATTGCCTCGGCTTCAACAGAGCGATACTCCCCATCATTTTCTCTATTGTATCTGTCAAGCAAGTTTTGCCCTGCAAGACCAAGGGTAATAGGCGGTGCCGGCGGTGAAATATCAAGGGTGCGCATATCCACCGGGTTAGACCAGCCAGAAGTGACATCATCTGCATTGACTGCCCGCGCCCATACATAGTGACGCGTATCAAGGAACAGTCCATCAATGGTCAATGCCATAAATGGCCCAGCAGTAGGGTCTGGATACAATACATATTCGCCCTCAATATCCTCCCACGCAATCAACGTACCGCCAGTTGGATAGTCGCTCAAGTTTTCACTCCAACGGAGTTCATACTGAATGCCTGACTGTCTGCGCCAACGTACAGTAATGTGATCCATTCCAATAGGCACATGGGGAAACAATACAGGTGTTGTTGGGGTGGGTGTTGCGGCTTCGCTGTCATCAGGGGTGGTTATAATGGTATACGATGGATAAAATGCATGTAACCCATAATTTCTGCTTTCAACAGGGCGCATTAACACGACATAGGTAGTGTTTGGCTGAATTGCCCCTGCCGCAATCATGTTTGTGAATCTATGACGCATGATACCATTGTCATCAGGTGTGGGTCTAAAAGGCACGCTCCAGTCTGATGCCACCATCTGGTCACGATAGTTTTCAAAAGCCGTTTCAATGTCAGCTCCAAAAGTCATCAATTCATCATAAGTGACCACATGAATTTGATAGCTGTAAAGATATAAGTCTTGAATACGCAATGCTCCAGCCGAAGCCGTTGTGCCTGTATAACCTAAATGGCTGGAAATATCAGTCCATGCACTTTGTAAAAATGTGTTCACACTGGCGGCAGTGTTTAGAGGATTGCCCTCTCTATCTGCTTCAAGTACGCGTCTGTTTTCAGTTGAAAGCATTTGGTTAAGCACACGCCATCTTTCAACATCGGCAAGCCGTCCTGCACGTCTGCCAAAAGCCAAATCACCGTTGCGAATACCCGCAGACGCATACCATCCGCGCCCTTCTGGACTGGTTGCCGATGTATCATAAATTTCTAAAAAACGCAATGGCCATTCTAGGAAAAGTTCAGGGGGCTGTCCTGCCCCATTGGCAGAGCCTGTAAATGGCGGTGCGGCAATCATTTCTGGACGGGTGATAATACCATCTTCTGGCGGTGGAATAACCACTGTGCCATACGATGGGCGTGACGGCAATGCATCCAACCCAACACGGTCGCGCATGGCTATGATTCGTATAAAGTACGTTTCGTTCGGCTGGACAGCATGATTATGTGTAAATCCACCTGCGCCGTCAGGTCTTGAAAAGACAGATATACCTTCCATGCGGTAAAACGGAACACCCTCTACAGGAGAGTTTGCCGCAGGAATAAGCATTCCAAGGTTTGCAGGAATATTGATGGTGGGATTATCTAGGGGCATGTTCTGCAAATCAGCCCAAGTGTTTGCCACAAAAATATGAAAGCGAATTTCATCATCAATAAAATGCCGTCTATAATCTTCATGGTCAACCAGTACATTATTGAAATCTGAGTGAGGGGGTGTATTTAACAACGCTTCCTCTGCGTCGGTATATGCAGGGCGGGTAAATGCACGCCACACAAGGTCGAAACTTCCTGTTCCTGCAATAGTGCGCCCTACAATGGGTTCAAGCTCTGGCGCATAGGGGGTGAAATGTGCTTCACCCGGTCGCCAATGCACAATATTGCTTCGGGCAAGGGGAACATTATTCGTGTCAAATACAACAATACTCCATGCCATGGGTCTTGGTGGGTTGATTATACCCACAGGCCATTGGGTAATGACCGTTGCTTGGGGCGCGGGAATGGATGCAATCACCGTACGCCGCCCCATGGCTGTAATATCATTAACATCTGGGGAAGGATTCGGTTCATTGGCATCTGCCCATTGTTCAATCTCTATACGTCCTACAGCCGCGGCCGCCATACGGTCCCACAGCAAGCGGATGAAGTTTTCACCCTCTTGAACAAGATTAAGAGTTGGAATCATGAGTACTGGTGTTTCTGTTTGATAAGGGAATTGTCCGCTGGCGCGATATGCAAAAAAGAAGGTTCTGGCATCGCCTGGCATGGTGATGCTACTGAGTGTACGGGCATTTTGTGTCCCAATCATTGGCTCTATACGCACGTGATAACTTCCGCCAATTTGAAGATTATTGCTGACAATGGTGTAGCGCAAGCGTCTTCCACCGTCAAGTACTTCAATATCGTTGGCAGGGTCTAAAATAGGGCGTGAAAGCACATTGCCCCCTGTGATTGCGTTAAGCACTGTAATATTCCAGTTATCAAAAACATTTGCGCCATTCCAAAGAGGGTTTAACCATTCAATAACAATTTCGCCGCCGCCGCCGTCTGCACGCACCAGCTCTATATCACTCATAAAAATCATGGGTGTGCTTTGATTATTGGCGGCACTGCCCCAATTGGCAATGTCATAGGTCCATACATTTGTGCCTGATTGTATCGTTCCATCCACTAGAACAGGTGGAATCCAAATGGGTGTAAAATGCTGTGGTTCTATTGAAATTTCATAAAAACTACTGGTTTGAAACGCACGGGTGGTTTGCCATCTCAGCTGATGACCAGGGGGCAATTCATTGCCCACACCATAAGGCGTGACTGCACCCCATGGTGCGGCAGCATTGGCGCGCTCTTGTACGCCTACATCTGTACGCCGTAGTACCACCTCTGGAAATGTTGTGCCAAGGGTACGGTTAGCAAAGTTAAAGATATAGCGAGACGCGTACCGTGTCCATGTGGCATTGGGGTCACCTGTTTCAGGGTCGCCGCCATGCACGCCAAGGGTCGCCGCATTTCCCCCTGCACCTCGGTTGTCACTTGGCCCTGCATTGGGTTGAGTCCAAATAAATTCAATAGCATATGGCCCTTGCCCTGTTTCTATACCTGGCTCTGGCTGGGGGGCTATTGTAATTTCACTGACAGGAAGCCGCGTGGCAGGTTGAGGTATGGGAAATGCATAAGCATTTCTTGCAGGTATAAACCCAGCCGCCATAACCAGCGCAAGGAAGAACGCCGCTGTTTTTAATAGTTGTTTTTTCATATTTTTATAAAACCCTCCCTACAGTCCTACTCTGTTGCCAAGTGAAGCCAACATGTCAAGAAATTCTCCAATGGTGATTGCGCCGCTAGGGTCGAAGTGATTATCTGTGATAATGCCGACTTCAAAGGCGGCGCGTACCGCTTGGGCATATCGTGGGTCAAGGGTCATGCCTGCGGTGTTTTGGAAGTTGCGAATCATTATTGTATCTACACGGGTATTTGTCCTGCGTTCGTACAATGCCATCACCACTGCAATTGCTTCTTGTCTTGAAATTAAAGCGTCTGCATTGCGTGAAGACATGTCTACATTAAGGTTTGTCACTGCCCATGTCATAGGGTCTGCACCATGGGGCGCACCAGCAATACGGGCAACAGAACCAACAACCATATGACGGTTCGCATTTTGTTGAAGGTCAATATTTTGCCCAAAAATACTTTCTAAACTAAAGCGGGCGACGATTGAAGTCATTGCACCGCCCTGTGGCTGTGCATTTGCACCATGAATATTTACGACACTGCCTGTAAATGCAATAGTGCCAGGGGCGTGGGTGATAGCCGCTTGCCCATTGTAAAATTCCACAAGAGGTTGGGGAACCCACTGTCCTGATTGAAGCCTGAATGCATTAACAGAAGTATTAGGCTCAAGATTTGTCACCACCATATTCACTGCCGCGTCAAAGGCTTGCACGCGCATTTCTGTGTTGGTAAGGATTCCACCTGACTGTACTCTCATATAATTCCCAACCATTTGGGTAATTTGATTGTCTGCACGGGTGACAACACTTGCAACAAAATCAAGCATATCTTCATTGGATGTTCCGTCATTAAGCAAGTTGCGGATATTTTGGCGAAGCACTGGGTCTGACATGATATTGTCAACAACGCGTTCTGCACGGGTGAGTACATTGCCGTCCCATGTGCGCAAATTGCGGATAGATGTGTTTGTGCCTACAAGGGTAAGCTGTACATCGGTTTGTCTTGTTAATCCTTCCTGCCCGTGAAGAGGTGCCATAGGTGCGCGCTCTAAATCCATCCGCACAAAGTAATCACTTAGGTTACTGCCTCTTGTATCCAGCGTACGCAACATATCCAGCACTGCTTGATTATGGGCAGAACTTAGGAAACTGGGTGCAAATTGAATCTGCAAATCGCTGTAAGTGGTGGTAAATCCTCTGCGGTTTTCATTTGCATCTCTAAAAACTGACGCAGGAATATAATATCTGATACTGTTGACATCGGTGTTGTACAGCGGCACAGGTGTTCCTGCATGACCTAACATTTGTCCCGCAAAAATTTCATCAGGACGAATCACCATGACTGAGCGTGTAGGTGTATTTTGTGCAAACCAATGGGGACGGCGTAATAATTCACGCAAATAGCGGTCGATATGGTTTAACCAGTCATCTTCTTCTTGACGGCCATCATCATAATGTCCTGTCATGAATGTAATCACATTTGACCATAAAGATGCATCGTCACTTGCAATATCAAAGAGTCTTACACGCATTTCATATACAGTGCTGTGACGTAAGCCAGATACCATGTAATAGAATCTGCCGCCGCGGAAATTGTTGGCGTTTATCAATTGATTTCTATTGATGCTTACAATATCTCCCCACTCTTCGCCATCTGCACGGAGTTGGATTTGAAAAGTAAAGTTTTCCCCTGCGTCAAGAATAATATTCTCAAGTTCTGTGTGCCGCCAGCTTACAAAGGCTTGGCTAAATAAGTCAAAGCCAGCCCGTTCAGTACCATCTTCTTCTCTAAGGTTATATGGCGGCTGAACAACTTGTGTGGTAACACTATCTTCAACCCAAGATGAGCGGGTTTCTATCCATTCTCCATCAATATACACACGGCGCACAACACGCACATAGTAAAAATAGAGACTGTTGGGGCGTAAGCTTCTGTCAGTCAGTGACACTTGATTGAGTGTTAAATCTTCATGTTCGGAAGGGTCACGATAGGTGTAAACAGGGTCATTGTATGGGTGTATTTGAGGGGTTGCAGAAGTGGTATACACTGCAAGAGAATGACCATCTGCACCAACACCTGTTCGCCAGCCCTTGGCATCTGTACGGCCTGTAACCCATGAAGAAAGGGCGCGGTCACGATAGTCTGGGTGGTTTAACTCTGCCAAATCCATTGCATCGTCAGACACACGTATCAATTCAAAGAACGTAATGATTTCAGGGTTTGTAGAGCGTACAGCGTCCCAATACAAAATTGCAGATGTTTCAGCTGTTGGGCGAATATGACTTAACCCTGTGGGGGCAGAGGGGTCAACCTCGTCTGGCCCTGGTAAACCTGGGGTGCCAACGGTTGTATCACTGGCAATAGATGTAGAAACAGAACGGTCACGTCTATCCAAATCATCACCAATGACTTCCCCTGGTAAAAGTGCTGTACCGCTTGAAATAAAACGGTCTACAACTAAGTCTGCAAAAAGGAAGAACTGTACGTTTTCGTCTAGGTTATTAAGCGTGAAGTTCACCGCTTGGGTGGGTGTGCCTGTACTGGGGTCTAACCAGTTGCGTGTTTGCGCCAAGGCTGTTGTACTGTCGGTGGTACTGCGGTTTAGGGGAATAGGTATATTTTCTATGCGCACGACACCGTTACTGCCGCCGCCGCGTAACGTGCTTTGAATGGCAGACGCAGACATATCAATGGTAGATACACCTCCTGCCACATGAACAACATCCGCGTAATCAACTGCAAGGGCAACACCGCGCTCTGCACCATCTAGGGACAATGGGTCTACAGCGGCAAAGGTTGTAATTGCATTTTGAAAGGTGCTGATATAAACATTGACACTTATCAATGGGTCAAATACATATTGCCTATTTAACCATGCATTAAATGCATTGGCGGCTACATCAAAATTAACATCCATTGAAGGCGGTGTTGTTGGGTCGTCATTCCCACTTACGCGGAAGTTTGACGGTGGTGGAGGCGTTGCACGACCAAAATCATCCAGTACAAGATAATCCCTAGGGGATATTGGCCAAAGGGTAAAGCTTGCAATACGGTTGCTGTCACTGGTGTCTCCAATAACATGATATTGCCCGAGAATTTGCATGTTCATATAATATGGCGCACCAGGGAAGCGGAATGGATTGTTCCATGGTGATGATGCCATATTGTCGCCCAGTTCAATATGAACCGCATCGGATTCGATACGCAAAGATGCACGCAACAAGCCGACAGGGTGAACAAATGTACTAACCCTAGGCGGTGTGGATGAAGGGGTGACATAACGTATATCAGGGTCTGTTTCATCAAGGAAAACAATGAGATAATCAACAACTTGCACGCTTCCTGTAGGTGAACCTGACGGGGCGGGCAGGGCTTCAATTTCCATCCAAACTTCTGCAAAAGGCGGGAGTTCTGGATTGGGGGCAATATCACGGTTAAGCAGATAACGCAGTACAACTGAACCGCCGCTTGCCATCGTCCAAATATCTGCTTCAAGTCCAAGTTGCCACTGTACATCAAAAGCTAAATCTGCACGTGCAACAGGAATGTCATGGGCGTAAAGTCTATTGGGGGTAAATTCAATACTTTCTTCTACTACCCTAAAGAAGTTTGGCGGGCCTATGGTCACAACACTATCGGGTCTGTACACAACTGTTTGAGAAAGCATTGCACGGGTGGCACTTGGGAAAAAGTCAATGGCAATGTGTACGCCACTTGTTTCCATAAGGGGTACACTTATTTCGTTGGCATCTCCATTAAACCGTATCCGCAAAGGCTGTGTATCCGCTGGCATAATCGGCCAAGTTTCTGCCCAAATATAAATGTGATAATAGCCTGACATAAATCCGCCCGCATGGTTACGGAAAGGTGTGATTGCAAGGTTTGAAACGCCTGCAAGGGGTGGGTCTATTCTAAAATCTAAAAATGTGTGCAGTCTAGGCCCAAGCCCTTCTGCTGGGGTGAATACCTCTGTGGTGGCTCTTCCAAAGAAGCCTGTAACAGCACCTGCACCCACTTGGTCAATTCTCACTTCAATATTTTCAAAGAAAATGCTGGGGGGCAGCCCTGCAACTTTAAATCGTGCCGCAGTATTTGCACCTTGCATAACATATGCCGCATCAAGAATCTCTACTTCGCCCCCTGATGATAAAATGGTTGTGCCTGTCGGAACAGGGTCACGACCTGCAAGGGGATAATGTTCTAATTCTTCTAATGTTGATGTGATGGTAAATGCATAGGGTGAAGTGCCTGGACCAACGATGACAGTCATACCCATGTCGGCAAGTCCATGTTGTTGTCTGCCGTCTTCAAACACCAAGTCAAACCGACCTGTGGCTTCACTAAAGAATGTGGGCATTTGTACACGAATATCCAGTCCGTTGTCCTCTTCGGCAGGAAACTCATTGTCAAACAAGCGAAGCGGGCCTGTTGCATATTGGGGAAGGTCTGCCGCCGTTGGGCCGAAAGTAGGCACACCCCATGCTGGGAATACGCGAATACCTGCGCCGCCGCTGGGGATTGTATGCGAATCTTGTGTGGCGGAGTTTGGCGCGGCAGCGAAGGGGAATACAGTCATATCAATGGGGCGAAGCCCAGGGAATACAAATATTCTGTTGCTTCTAAGTTCATCATATTGGGGCCAAGAAGGTTCACGGGCAATAAAGCCGGGGTGAATTGGGCTTACAGCATTAGGCCGCCATGCGTAATAACGCATAGCACTTGCATTATAATTTGCAACAACCGTTGGGTTGCCTGTCAATGGATAAAATTCCATGGTAAAGTCGTGGATAAAACCTTCTCTTAGTCCATCTTCTATGAAAACATGAAAATCATTTTGCCCCCCTGCACCCAAGGGCGCACCCCATAAAAATCGAATATGCACACCGGGAATAACAGGGCATGGAAAACTGCCAAAACCAGTTGGCGGAATATTGGGAAAAATCATACTGTCTGTATGGGTATATATTTGTGTGGTGGGAAGCGCAGGACTTGCAAGTCCTGTTATTCTGCTGTACACATGATATTCAACATCTAACATAGGCGGCGCACCCGGTCTGCGCGAGACACGGATTTCTACTTTTTCAGTTTCAGTAAAATAACGCAATACATAAAGACCCTCGGCAGTTGGGTCATGGCTGATGTTGATTGGCCAAATCAACATGACATCATTATTACTTATGCCTGCTGGTACATTTTCAATAGACACAACTGTACCCGCTTCATTATCCACCAGCCTTTGAAAAAAGGAGGCACGAAGGGGTCCTGCCTGTGTTTGTATTTCTGCAAGCACTTCTACAGGACGCATAGCAAAGGGTGCGATTAACCCAAATACCATAATCACTGCCATATAAAAGGCTACACTTTTTTTGAAGCTATGCAATATTTTCATATTTTTACCCCCAGGGTCTAATTTTTATGTTCATATAGTCAAGTACATTATTAACGCGCAAATGCGCAGACCTTCCCGCTATCATTATATCGGAAAATGTCTAGGGAAAATACATAGAACATATGTTTCATTTCTCATTGTGTAGTTTATATTGCACATGTGTTACACTTTTTGCGAAATGGGGCATAAAACAAGTTTTGTCATAATATTTTATAGAGCCTGTCCAAAATTTTACAAAAGACGCGCGTTGTTCAAGGATACAATGGTGAGGATAATTAAATAATTTGAAAACGGACTTGCCTATCGTGACAAGAACCCTCGAAAACGCTTATCTCGCGTTTTCGAGTGTCACTTTGTCAAGACCGTTTCTCATTGATTTCATTATATTAGGTGGTGATTGATATGGATATGCCTGTAAGAGTGCCTTCTCGTGCTTCCAGAGAGGGATTAAAGACTTCAAAGCCTGAACATCCCCCCCGTGCCCGCGTTGGCAAAAATGAAATTGCATCGCTAATTATTGGCGCGTTTGGCTTTTTTATTGGACGAGCAACGGTTTTTACATTTATAAACCCGTTGGCGTTGCCGTTTTTGGCGGCGTTTATGGGCAATACAAAAGGGTTTTATTTTACAGCGGTTTTAGTCTCATTAGGACTTTTTACACGTATGGGTGACTTGCTGACGATGCGGTACTTAATGGCAGTAGGGCTGATGTGTTTATACTATTTTATAGGCACAAAGCTTATGGGCGAGCAACGGGGGTGGTTGAAACTGCCCTATGTGGGGCTGGCGGCGGCGGCAATTACTTTTGTGTCAGGCGTTACTGTGGCAGTACTTTATGATATGAGTCCATTCCTTTTGACGGTGGCAGTTTTAGAAACGATTGTTGTTGGGACACTCACACTGGTTTTAAAGCGCGCCCATGTGATTCTTACAGGACGGCGGCGCAGAGCCAATTTGCTTTCTGGGGAGGATATTGCTTCTATTACCATCATATTATCTGGTGTCATTGCTGGCGCATCTGATATTTATGTTGGTGCAATGCCCCTTAGAATATTCTTCTGTGTGTACGTTCTATGTATTGTTGCATATCGCGGCGGGGCTTCTATGGCAACGGCGGCAGGAATGCTTATGGGCTTTTTTCTACATCTTGCAGGGTATTGGGATATTTCTTGGGCGGCTATTCTTGGGCTGGCAGGGCTGGGCGGCGGCTTTGCTAAAAATATCAGCAAAACATGGACACGCCCTGGGGTTATTGCAGGGGTGGGTATCATTGGCGGGGTTGCACTGTTTATGCTGGCACGGTCTTCTTTTGGGTTTTCTTTTATCTATGCCCTTATTGCTGGCGGGCTGGCATTTGTGCTTACACCTCAATCGTTTTATTTTAATGTAGCGTCTGCCATCAATCCTGTGCTGGATAGTGCAGACGATTACATGGATAAGATAAAGGAAGAAACCACACGCCGTTTAGATAGATTTTCCTCTGCATTTGAAAAATTGGCAGATACATTCAGCGGACTTTCTAAGCCTAAAACAGGATTGAATAAACATGATATTGCTGTACTTATTGACGACCTTTCAAGCCGCGCCTGTGCATCTTGCCCCAGTCAAGAATGGTGCTGGGAAGAAGATTTATATAATACACATCAACAAATATTTTCCATGCTTCATGCCTGTTCTGCAAACGGTGGTGCAAAACTTACGGACATGAGTGACGCTTTTCGTAAGGAATGTAAGTCGCCTGAATCACTTTTGCATGAGTTAAATTCAATTTTCAACCTGTATCGCAATGACTTGCGCTGGCATAACCGCATTGCAGAAAGCCGTGAACTTATCAGCCAGCAATTACATGGTGTATCAGGCATTGTAAAGTGCTTATCTGATGAAATAGATATGTCACTACGCTTCCATGAGGGGCTAGAGGAAGAAATGATTATGGCACTGCTCAAGCAGAAAATTGAAGTTGGCAGTGTGATTGTTCTTGAAGACAACAAGGGAAAATATCGTGTATCGATAAACCACAGCCCATGCCACGGCAAAAAATCCTGTGTGCGTGAAATTTTGCCTGTGCTAAACTCTGTGCTAAAACGTAAAATGCGCGTAGAAGGAAATGAGTGTGAAATTCGCGGTGCAACTTGTCATACCCGTTTTATAGAGGAACAAAAATTACAAATTACCAGTGCCGTAGCCCATCGGGCAAAAAACTCCCGCCCATCGGGGGATAGTTATTCTGCCATGGAGCTTAGAAACGGCTCTTCCTTGCTTGTACTATCTGATGGCATGGGCAGTGGCGAACGGGCTAGACGAGAAAGTGCGGCAACGGTTGGACTGCTTGAAGACTTTATTGAAAGCGGATTTGATAAGGAACTGGCAGTGCGTATGATAAACTCTGTGCTTATACTCAAAAGTAATGAAGAATCATTTTCTACCTTGGACATTTGCTCTGTTGATTTATATACAGGTCAAGCAGAATTTATTAAAATTGGCGCGGCAGAAACATTTTTGTTGCGTGATGGGCGGGTTTCTGTTATTCGCTCATCATCTCTCCCTATTGGAATGCTGAATGATGTAGACCTTGAAATAACCGAGCGGGAATTAAAACACGGCGATATCATCGTCATGGTGACAGATGGCATTACCGACGCAGAAGAGGATTGGTTAAAACCAGCACTGTCCACCTGTAGATACGCCAACCCCCAAGACCTTGCTGACCATATTCTAGCGGAAGCCACCCGTCGTTACGGAAAAATACCAAAAGACGACATGACCGTGCTTACAGCAAGGGTATGGGAAAAAGTTTAGCATTCACATCTTGCAAAGACAATGGGTAGCTGCTGGAAATTGCTTTTTGGCAGATTATGTGATAAGCTTCCGACAAATATTTCAAAATCGAGAGGAAGCAAAATCATGAAGAAATTTTTTAGAAACATTGGAATAATTGTGTTGCTGTCCGTCATGGCACTAGCCCTTGGGGCGTGCGGAAATACAGCACTGGAGGGCGAGTTTGTTAGCGAGGATTTGAATGGGTGGGTTTTCACTTTTACAGATAACAATTTTACACTTACATTACCCTCTCAAGATGTAGGATATGTGCTTACATTGCTTCAATATACTGATTTTACAATAAGAGGCACATATGAAGTAAATAACGAGACAAACATAATCAATCTTACAGTGGATGGCGACACATTTATTGAAGACGCCCTTGTATTTACACGGGATATTCAAATAGGCTTATTTGATGCTGACCCCATAGAACTGGATTTAATTGCTTTTGTGTATAGTGAATTTTTCTTCAATAATGTAAGCGATGAAGAAGCTTTTGACTTTCTGTTTAATTTGTCAAAAGAAATGTTTTTGCACTATGTAGTGACTGATGAAGACGAAGATATCGAAGCACTTGCCGCGTTGTTGGCAGAAGTTACACTAGCAGAACTTATTTTAGAAAGAGATAATTTTTACAATGCATTAAATCATATATTAGCAACAACATTTGCTGACATTAGTCTTAATTTTGAAAGTGGCTTTGACATATTGTATTATAATGACATTGCATTTATCAGGAGATAGTTGTCATGCCGTTAATCTTGCCAAAGTCTGGCGAATATGCATTTGAAGAAAAGCGTTCCAAATTTATAGGCTACTGCACCCCGATAGATAGTGAAGAGGGTGCAAAGCAAATTATTGCTAAAATCCGCGTTGCCCACCCCAAGGCAAATCACAATGTATATGCCTACTGTGTAAATAATATTCCAAGAATGAGTGATGATGGCGAACCCCAAGGCACAGGCGGAATGCCGATTTTAAATGTGTATGAAAAATCGGGCATAATAAATTATGTATGTGTAGTCACCCGCTACTTTGGCGGAACGCTCCTTGGGGCAGGGGGTCTTGTACGTGCCTATTCCAAAGCCGCAAAAGGCGCAATGGACGCAGCCGAGCCGGAAGCATTGGTCATTCGCAAAACTTTCAAAGTCACCTGCGCCTATGCGCTATTGGACAAAACAAAATACAACTTTGACAAATTAGGCTTTGAAATTTTAGATGTGGAATATACAAGTGATTGCACATTAACCATGAGTATAACAGAAGCCCAACTGCCCCAATTTATGCAGGAAATAAGCTATGGTTATACTGCCACAGAAATTTTATAAAAATCTCTTGACCTTTCCCTTACGGAAAGGTTTATTCTTGTCATGGGAGGAGGGTGCGCAATGCTTAGAATCGGTGAAGTGGCTAAGAAATATGGCATTTCCAACCGTACTTTACGCTATTGGGAAGAAGTCGGTGTACTGCAAAGTAAAAGAACAGAAAATGGATACCGCTATTATGATAGTGAAAATGTGGCGCGTATAAACCAAATTATTTTACTGCGCAAGCTAAAAATGCCCATAGCCGACATTGAGCGGATTTTTATTGCAAACAGCTATTGTGTGGCTATAGACGCACTAACAAGCTACCTTGCAGACTTGAAGCAAAATGCCAAACTATATAACGCACTTGCCGCCATTGTAGAAAATCTTTTAGGCAATATTCAGCAAAGTCAAAACCTTGAAGAAATTTTTTTACACATTGAACAGCAAGAAAGCAAGCCCTCACCTAAAATTCAACGCCCTGAAAGGATATTAGCTATGGAAACTTTAAAAAATGTAAGAATCCTAGACTTGCCCCCAATGACAGTCATGTCGTACTGTGTCCTCAGCGAAACACCTGAAGCGGACTGTTCAAAAGTCTTTGATGAAGTGATGTTGAAGCACAATCTTCATACCCGAAGCGGACATCGAAGCTTTGGCTTTAACAACCCCGACCCTTCAAACGAAAGCCCCGTGTATGGATACGAACTGTGGACGACAATCCCCGAAGATTTTGAAGTGCCTGCGCCTTTGGTAAAAAAGCAGTTTGGCGGCGGAAAATATGCATCTATTTCCGCAAGTCTAAATGAAATAGGGGAGCGTTGGGATGCACTGTTCCAATGGAGTACACAAAATGAAAAATATGAAAATGATTTAACCAATCAATGGCTGGAAGAACGTGTCATGGATTATGAAATGTTTATGTCACCATCTACCCCAGACAGTGAAAGGCAACTAGACTTGCTGTTGCCTATAAAGCTTAAATAAAAAAAGAAAGGGGATGGCTTGCTTTTCTTCTTAGCAAGACATCCTCTTTTTGTTGTGACTTAAATCGTCCACTCACCAATTAGTAGAGACTTGAACGTGTTGCCCATCATAGGTTTTGCCTGTGACTTGTAAGCAAGGTGAACCAATCATAAAGTCTACATGGCTAACGCAGCATTGTAGAAGGGTACGACCTTGACATTTTTACAGAAAACGTATATGAATACATCTCCTTCACCCTTCTGCATCACATCCTCATGCCTTTTATCCTAGACTTGGATTCCCTCTCTGATTCTTCTTTGCTTACCCTTCATCTATACTAAATCCTTTACTTTTCTCGTCGAAAAACCACAAAACCCTCTGATTATCCCCAAAAGCAATGGGATATCAGGGGGTTTTTGTGATGTAGTAATGATATTGGTAAAAGTTATCTTACTACAAACAGCCCAAGTGAAATGTATGTGCCATAAAATAAAACTATAGATGGGATAAGCACAATATCTCCCATTGCACTTATTTAATGTTCGTATCCGTTGATATACGCATCTTGTTCTGGGGTGAGTGTATCAAGTCCTAATCCCATGGCTTTCGCTTTCATGAGAGAGACTTCACGGTCAACTTCTACGGGGATAGAGTAAAGGTCGGGTTTCATATTTTTGCCGTTTTGGGCAATATGGAGTGCGCCCATGGCTTGTAATGCAAAGCTCATGTCCATAATATCCGCAGGGTGTCCATTGCCTGCAACAATGTTTACCAGTTTACCATCGGCTAACATGTTGAGGATTCTGCCATCCTTCATATGATAACCTTCAATAAAGGGGCGGCGTTCTTCTACTTTTGTGGATAGCTTGGCAAGGTCGGGTTTGGATATTTCACAATCAAAATGCCCTGCATTGGCTAAAAATGCATTGTGGCGCATGACTTCATAATGGCGGGCGGTGATAACATCTTTACAACCTGTTACGGTCACAAAAAATTCACCGATTCTAGCCGCATCATCCATTTTCATGACACGGAATCCATCCATGACCGCTTCCATTGCACGCCAAGGATTGATTTCAGTGACAATGACCCGTGCGCCCAAGCCCTTTGCACGCATGGCAACGCCTTTCCCGCAAAAGCCATATCCTGCAACCACTACATCACGTCCAGACACCATGACGTTGGTGGTATACATAATACTATCCCATACAGATTGCCCTGTGCCGTGAACATTGTCAAAAAGGTGCTTAGAGTCAGCATCGTTGACGGCCATCATTGGAAAATTCAACGAACCGTCACGAACACGGGCTTTTAAACGGTTAATGCCTGTGGTGGTTTCCTCACAGCCCCCAAGGAGGTTTTCGGCATATTCCTTATACTTGCCTTGAAGAAGGGTTACAAAATCGCCGCCGTCATCAATGATAATGTGAGGTTTAAATGCTAATGTTTGACGCAGATGTTCCCAATACTCTGCTTCTGTTGCGCCATGCCAAGCATATACTTTATAACCTAGGGATGCCATTCCTGCGCAAATGTCGTCTTTGGTGGAAAGGGTGTTTGAGCCTGTGATGGCAACATCTGCACCACCTGCCGCCAGCACTTGACCAAGGTATGCCGTCTTTGCCTCAAGGTGAACACTTACAGCAATACGTAAGCCCTTGAACGGTTGGTCTTTTTTGAACTGTTCCTCAATTTGCCTGAGAACGGGCATATACTCTTTTACCCATTCGATTTTCTTTATCCCAGCAGGAGCTAAGGATATGTCACGAATTGCATTGCTCATTGGAAACGCCTCCTATATGTTAATGAATAATGCTGCCTAGTGTAAGTGTTACATCCATCCGCTGTCCGTCTCGGTAGATTCCTATGATAACAGTATCTCCTGGGCTGTGTTTGTTGAGTACCTCAACAAAAGTATCAAAATCTGTGATGCGTTGCCCTGCAAAATATACAATCAAGTCATGAACCTGTAATCCAGCTTCTTCTGCCGGTGTGTTTTCTCTCACATCTAAAACCAAAATACCTGTGGCAGGCAAGTTAAATTGCGCCCTGTTGGCTTCTGTCATGGCACGGTGACTAATGCCTATAAATGGCTGACGAACAGAGCCTGACTCCTTTAACTCCATCAAAACAGGCACAACATTATTGGATGGCAAGGCATAGCCCATGCCCTCAATGTCTGCGCCTAAAAGTTTTGCGGTGACAATGCCGATGACTTCTCCATGTTGATTCATCAGCGGGCCGCCGCTGTTGCCGCGGTTAACTGCCGCGTCTGTTTGCAGTACATTTAAGTTGAGCCTATAGTTTGTATGAGGGTCGTCAATGTTAATGTTTAAGTCCAATGCGCTGATGATTCCTCGTGTCACCGCTTGCCCGCCGCCCATGGCATTGCCAATGGCTACCACAGGGTCGCCCATACGCATTATGTCTGAATCGCCAAAGGTTGCAATGGTAAAAGGAACGCCTTTGGCTTCAAGTTCTGCCCGTGAAACGGCCAGCACTGCCAAATCAGAAGCTCTGTCTGAACCAATGGCTACGGCAGGGACTTGTTCATTGTCATCTAAAGAAATGGTAATGCTGCTTGTATTTTCGATAACATGGGCGTTGGTTGCAATAAATAAAAAATCTTCATCTTCTGCAAAAATAAAGCCAGAACCTGCGCCGGGTGCTTCACTTATCCCAAAATTGCGGGTGTTTATTGCGGTGACATTAATGCTTACAACAGAATCTTTGACTAAGGGAATAATGTCTACAAAATCTGGAGTGCTTGGGTCAATGGGTATTGCCATTGGGTTGACCCGAACGGTTGTAATATGTTGTGCCAATTCTGTTTGTACAGGTGATATCTCTGCTTCTGGTGTAAGGTGCTGTATAAGCATATTTCCTGCGGCAAGCCCTAAACCAAGGGTTATGCCCCCAAGGCATACTGCAACGAAAGCCAATACTATTTTTTTCATTCACATCACTCCATTCATTGATTATTGAATACCAAAAAGTGCTTTTGCATTGGCGGTGGTTATGTCCGCAACTTCTTCTGGGAATACATTTTTTATTTTTGCAATTTCTTCTACCGTAAGTCTGAGATAGCCGGAATCATTCCGTTTGTCACGAAAAGGCTCTGGGGTAAGGTAGGGGCAATCGGTTTCTATCACCATATGTTTCAGCGGGACTTTTTTCACCACTTCAACTAAGTTTTTTCCCCGTACAGACCTGTGTGTAACCAACCCTGTCACGCTAATGATATAGCCCATTTCAATATAATCCAAAGCCATTTGAGGTGAACCTAAATAACAATGAATCATACCCCGTCCATGTCCATAATCAGGCATATCCGCTTCTTTTAACGCATCAAACACCTGCTGACATGCGTTGCCGGAATGAATAACCACAGGAAGCTCTAGCCTACGTGACGCTTCAAGGTCTTTTTTAAACCAAAAAGATTGCTTGCGCAGTTCATCAGATGTAAGGGGTGTTCTGCGAAAGTCCATGCCAAATTCGCCCATGGCAACAATTTTTTTATTTTGCCCACAAAGTTTTTTTAATTTTGCCACGGATTCGTCCAGTAAAGTGTTAATCCATACTTCATCCTTATCAATGTCAGCATTTTCTTTGTAATAGTGGTCGTCTAGTATGCTTAGGTAAACAAAGTCGTACTTCTTGGCCAGTTGCAAGCCGCGCTCAAGGTCTTTGCTGCTGGTGGAATTGACAATATACTTAACCCCTTCATCATGCATATCCAGCATAAGGTCATGCCTGTCTCTGTTAAATTTTCTGTCGAGATAATGGGCGTGAGCGTCAAAATATTTCATTATAATCTCCTTTATTACTTTATAAAGATTTTGTCCAAGTGCAAGTTTACTGTTATACTATCATAAAAGAAATGCATATGGAAGGAATGCAATTAAAATGCAAAAATTCGCACATCTGCACGTACACTCAGAGTATAGCCTTTTAGATGGCTCTGCAAAAATAAAAGAACTGGCTTCTCGTACAAAGGAAATGGGTATGGACAGCATTGCCATTACTGACCATGGCGTAATGTTTGGGGTCATTGATTTTTACAAAGCGGCAAAAAGTGAAGGTGTCAAGCCGATTCTTGGCTGTGAAGTTTACGTTTCACCTACATCCCGCCACACAAAGGAAAGACGTGATGAAGGTGCATTCCACCATCTTGTGCTTTTGGCAGAAAATGAAGAAGGCTATCGCAATCTCATAAAATTAGTATCTATAGGCTTTACCGAAGGCTTTTATTATAAACCCCGTGTAGACGTGGAAGTGTTGCGCCAACACAGCAAAGGGCTTATTGCCCTTAGTGCATGTATGAGCGGTGTTGTGCCAAAAATTTTATTGACCCAGGGTTATGAAGCAGGCAAGGCGCGCGCTTTACTGTATGATGAAATTTTTGGGCGGGGCAATTTTTTCTTAGAGCTTCAAGACCATCAACTTGCCGAACAAAAAACCCTCAACCCCCAGCTTATTAAAATCTCTGAAGAAACAGGTATCCCTTTGGTTGTCACCAATGACGTGCATTATATTGAAGCAAGTGATACCCAGCCCCATGATATTTTGCTATGTATTCAAACACAAAAAACGGTAAAAGATGAGGACAGAATGCGTTATGGTTCTGACCAATTTTACTTAAAATCCCCAGCCGAAATGTATGAACTTTTCCCCCATGCAAAAGAAGCACTGGAAAACACACAAAAAATTGCTGACCGTTGCAATATTGAAATGACCTTTAACAATTATAAACTGCCCATTTTTGTTGTACCCAATGATGGTGACGCTACAGACTATCTAAAAGAACAGTGCAATGCAGGACTTATCGCACGATATGGTGAAGATGCACCCAAACATCAAGACCGCTTAGATTTTGAAATAAATGTCATCAGCTCTATGGGGTTTACCACGTACTTTCTTATTGTATGGGATTTTATAAAGTATGCCCGCGATAATAAAATTATGGTAGGCCCTGGGCGTGGTTCTGGGGCGGGAAGTCTTGTGGCATATGTCCTGCGTATTACAGACATTGACCCTTTGCCATACAATTTGCTGTTTGAGCGTTTTCTAAATCCCGAACGTATTTCCATGCCTGACTTTGATATTGATTTCTGTTACGAACGCCGCCAAGAAGTGATTGACTATGTCATACGCAAATATGGTGATGACCACGTGGCACAAATCATCACCTTTGGAACCATGAAAGCCAAGGCGGTTACCCGAGACGTTGGACGCGCCCTAGCCATGACATATGCTGATGTAGACCGTGTAGCCAAAATGATTCCGCCAGACCTTGGCATGAACCTAACCAAAGCCCTAAAACAAAATCCCGAATTAAAACAAGCCTACATGGAAGAGGAAGACACCAAAAACCTCATAGACATGAGCCTTCGCCTAGAAGGACTGCCCCGTCACTCATCTACCCATGCGGCAGGGGTTGTTATTTGTGATAAACCTGTGTACGAGTATGTTCCGCTCAATGTGAATGACGGCGTAATTACCACCCAGTTTCCAATGGGAACAGTAGAAGAACTGGGTCTATTAAAAATGGACTTCCTTGGACTGCGCACATTAACTGTTATTCGTATTGCCGCCGAAGAAGTCAAACGGGGCAAGGGGATTGACATAGACCTTGACACTTGGGAATATAACGACCCCAAAGTATATGAAATGATTTCCCAAGGGAAAACCAGCGGCGTGTTTCAGTTAGAAAGCGGCGGAATGACCACCTTCATGCGGGAGCTTCAACCTAAAAGTTTTGAAGATGTCACCGCAGGTATATCTTTATACCGCCCTGGCCCCATGGATTTCATTCCCCAATACATTAAAGGAAAGAACGACCCTTCTAAAATTAGATACCTACATCCAAGCTTAAAGCCAATACTAGAAGCAACCTATGGTTGTATCGTATATCAAGAGCAAGTCATGCAAATTGTGCGTGACCTTGCAGGATATAGCCTAGGGCGAAGCGACTTAATACGCCGTGCAATGTCTAAGAAAAAAGATGATGTCATGGCAGAAGAGCGTAAAAACTTCATCCACGGGCTAGAATCCGAAGGGGTACCTGGTTGTGTAAAAAATGGTGTGCCAGAAAAAGCCGCTGGGGAAATTTTTGATGCAATGGCAAAGTTCGCGGCATATGCGTTTAATAAATCTCATGCGGCAGGTTATGCCGTCATAAGTTATCAAACGGCATGGATGAAATACTACCACCCTGTAGAATTTATGGCAGCACTCATGACATCTGTGATGGATGCCAGCGGAAAAGTGGCGGGCTATATCCGCGACTGTAAAAAAATGAACATTCCACTATTGCCCCCAGATGTGAATGAAAGCTTTGCAACCTTTAGTGTATCAGGCAAAAGTATCCGCTTTGCCTTGGCATCTATTAAAAATGTAGGACGTGCCACAGTTGATGCGTTGGTCAAAGAGCGTGAAGAAAATGGAAAATATAAAGGGTTAGCTGACTTTATTCGCCGCCTGTCAAACTATGATGTAAACAAACGCTGTTTAGAAAGTTTAATCCGTTCAGGTGCATTTGATTCTTTGGGCGGCAAGCGTTCCCAATATATTGCCGTCTATCAAATCATTCAAAATGGGTTGGCACATACAAAAAAATCTACCCTGTCAGGACAGCTTTCTCTTTTTGATATTGATGACGCACCAGCGGTTGAGGAAACGGATACAGATGATCTGCCCAATATATCAGAGTTTCCAAAGAAACTCATGCTTTCTGATGAAAAGGAACTCATGGGTGTATATGTAAGCGGACATCCGCTGGCAGAATATGAAGGCGTACTGCGTCTTTATGCCACTGCAACCAGTGTGGATTTTGAAGAAAATGAAGAAGATTCCCCCATCGTGACGGATGAAGACGGCGAAGAAGTGGGGAGCATATCCGCCTCGTCCCGTCATTTGGCTGACGGTGATTCTGTGAAATATGGCGGGATGATAACCGCAAAAAAAGTCATGTATACCAAAGCAGATAATAAAGCATTCTGTTTCCTTACTGTGGAAGATATGTATGGTGCAGTGGAGGTTATCGTTTTTGCAAAAATTTATGAAAAGTTCGCCAACCGCTTACAAGTTGACCAAGTGTTAGTTATTCAAGGACGTGTATCTGCCCGCGAAGAGGAAGCTACAAAAATAGTTTCCCAAGATATGCTTTTTTATGAGGATATCCCCCCATCAGCTCATCAGCAAGCACAAAGTCAAGCACAGTCTACATCAAAGACGACCTTTTGGATAAAGATACCTAAAGCCGTTGAAGTTCCAGCAAAAACAATAACAGACACCCTGTCTGCCTATCATGGCGACACGCCTGTAATCATCTACAACGAAGCCCAAGGGCAGAAATTTCAAGTCAATCGTGAATTTTGGGTGTCTCCAAGCGATACACTCAATCACGCCTTAGAAACTTTGTTAGGCGAAGGCACAGTAAAAACTGTCACAAAATAAATGTCTTAGTACAATAAACAATAGAAGCCCCAAACTGATAAAAAGATTGGGGCTTCTATTAGAGAAGAGCGTACAAACAGGGGTATCTCCCGCGGAGACTGTGGTGCAGCATCACTCACATTTTTCACCATAATAAAAATAAGAGATGTCAACTTTAAAAAGATGGGAAAGTTTATACAAGTGGATACCCTTCGCCCCTCTTCGTCCGCTCTCTATTTGCTCTAAAGCATTATCTGTTAATCCTATAAACTCTGCGGCTTCTTCTATGTGTATTTCCTGTGATTCACGTATTTTTCTAATACGATAGCCAACCAAAATATCCAATTGACTTTTTGTAATTTCATCGCCTAAATGCCTGTAGTATGTCAGGAGTTCATCGACAGCAGAGGGATACCATGTTTTGCGCTCATTCTCTTTTAGCCATGTAATACCTTGGTCAACTAGTTCAGTATCCACGTAAAATATGCCTTCCTGAATTTGCAACCATGCTAAATATGCATGGCGTTTAGCCCTTTCATTTGCCAGTCTTGCCTTTTTCAAATTTTCGTCAAAAAGAGATTGTACCTCTGCTCTATTTCCTTCTGACTTATAGCATTTGGCGCGAAGAAGTACAGGTAATATATTATGACTAACCATTTCTCTAGCAACATTACACATTTTTTCATGACTATATTCCGTGTCCAATAATGCTAAGATTTTTTTTGCCAAGTCTCTTGCAACTTTAAAATTTGGGGAAAATTCAATAATGGTAGCCAAGATAGTAAGCTCAAGAAAGCTTAATGGCTGAATACCCCCATTATTTATATTCATCACTTTTTCAAATACAGGGCTTGCCATTTGTATACATAGTTCAAAATTATTCGATTTGTAGCTTTCTTTACATACTTGCATAGTAATCAACATAAATTCTAACTCTCTGTCTGGATTATCAGACATATACGCTGTCATTCTTCTGATAAGGCTATCAACTTTTGCATCATGATTACCCATGATGTTTAGAAACTCACGAACCAGTGATTCCTTTGTATCTTTACCTCTCAATCCGATCACCTCAATAAAAATGCCCACCCAAATAGAGTGGGAAACGTCACAATGTGAATATTCAACTTCCAGGCCATAAAGTCCCTGGCCCGCGGGGCGTTGGGTATGGAAATATCAATGACAAAAAGCATGTAATCCACATCATAGTGTCACACTCCTTATATTTATTATAAGTATAGCATGTGATTGAATATTCAACTTCCGGGCCATAAACCACCTGGCCCGCGGGGCGTTGGGTATGGAAATATCAATGACAAAAAGCATGTAATCCACATCATAGTGTCACACTCCCTTATTTATTATAAGTATAGCATAGCATGTGATTCTTGGAAAGTCAACAAAAATTGTCAAATTATCAAGCAAAAATGTCTAAACGTGCTTGACTTGCGTGTAATTCTATTGGCGAACTTTACCCCCTGATATCATTTTCACCATTCACAAGATGCCTTCAGAGGAAAGAAAGCCATCTGTTTTTTGCACTTTTCATCAATGAATCAATGTAAGTATATCATTAAATTGTAAAAACTTATGAATTATTCTTGATTTGCAGATAGATTTTATTTATAATAGCATTAAATTAACATATTTTAGGGCATCGTCCATAACCAAAAGGAGGTTTTTCAAGTGACACATTTTTTTGCAAGACTTAAACGCCCTGTCAGCTTCATGCTGGCACTCATCATGGTATTTACTTTTGTAATGCCCCCAATGCTTGTACATGCAGCAGAGGACAGCCACATTCTGTATATTTCCAACAGGTCAAATTCTTGGGATGGTGTAGACATTCTTCGTACTGACATGGAACTTGGGGATGTGCTAACTATCACAGGGCGCACAGGCGGTTTTGTTCCCCCAGGTACACAAATGGTACTTGGCGGTGCAGAAAGCCCATGGAATTGGGCAAATAATACTGAAGTCAACACCCCCAATCAATCTTTTGTACTGCAAATTGTCCTTGGTGATAATCATATGGAAGAAGACCAATTTGTACGCTTCCGTGTGCAAACCAATGGTGAGGGTTCCAGTATGTCCTTTTTTATTGATGATATTGTGCTGACACGGGATGGGGATACGGTTTATACCCTTTCTGAAGATGTATATGTGCAAAGCAATCTTTTAAATGCAACAACTTTTGAGGGACATGCTTTGTTGCAAGCCAGTGGAAGCCCAGCTATTGTCATTGAATCATCAGACACAATAGGTCTTGTAACGCTTCCGACGATAGAAGCCCCTGAAAATCTTGAGCCGCTGGTCAATATCTTCTTTATAGACTTTGCTGAGGATACCTTTAAATTATATCTTCAACCTGGGGCGCAAATGGAAGGCTTTATCGTTGACTATCATGGTGTAGATGATAATTATGCCATGCGTTTAGAAAATGTCACAGGGAATTATTACAGCGGGCAAGGAAATTACTTGCAATTTAATCTTCCCCAATCCATACCTCTAGGTTCAACAGTAGAGGTTTCTTGGTATGTATATGTGCCTTCTGAAGAAAATTTGGGTGATAGAACCATTGTAGGCCCAGGTATCAATATTAACGGTGTGTTTGGTTCTGCGGCGCACCAGCCTACCAATACACAACCTGCGCCAGGCGACCTTGGACGTGAAATTCCCATGGACACGTGGGTGAACACGACTGTAGAATTTACATTAGGCCCAGACATTGGTGACATGGAATATATCCTTTTTCGGTTTAGGGTAAACAATGATACCCAGCAACCCAGCGTGTTGTATATCGATAATATTTTCATTTCCAGCCGTGGTGTGGCAGAAGTTTTTATTCCTGAATGGGATTTAAGTCTACCGTCTTTGGCAGAAGTTTTTGCTGATTATTTCATGGTAGGTAATATTTGGAGCAGCAATATTCAAATGAATATTGGCAATACCAACGATTTTTTCTTGCACCATTTTAATGCAGTCACGGCGGAAAATCATCATAAACCAGATTTTATTGCAGGTGCTGGCACAGACCCCACAGACCCTTCTACATGGAATTTTTCAACACAAGATGCCATAGTAGATTGGGCAGAGGAAAACAACCTTGCCATGATTGGGCATACTTTAATCTGGCATTCTCAATCACCTGCATGGCTTACCAATATTTCAGGCACAACAGATGTGCTTACCCGTGCAGAAGCGATGGAAAATATGCATATGTATATTCGTACTGTTGCAGGGCGTTATGCAGGGCGTATGCAGGCTTGGGATGTGCTGAATGAAGCCATATCTAGTTCTGTTGGTGAGTTTTCGGGGGATTGGCGCAATCATATTCGGTTAGAGGTTGCCGACCATCAGCCGCGCTGGTACGAAGCCTTTGCCAATGGAGCAGATACAGCCGCAGGGGAAGCAGGGTATGATTTTATTTTCTATGCATTTTATTTTGCCCGTCAATATGACCCCTATGCAACCTTGTTCTACAACGATTACAACGAAGAACAACCGGGCAAACGAGAGGCTATTGCGCAAATGGTAGAGTATATGAATGACCGCTGGCGTAATCATCCATCCTATGATGGGCGGCTTTTAATTGAAGGTATTGGACTGCAATCTCACCACCATCTTGACCAATGGGCAACGAATTTTGACAATATCCGCCCTGCAATAGAGCGTTTTGCACAAACGGGGGCAGTCTTGGCTATTACAGAGTTGGATATTACCATTGGGACACAAGGCAACCCCTCTATTCCACTTTTGCCAGAACAAGAAGCACGGCAAGCAGAGTATTTTGCCCGTGTTTTTGAATACTTTGTGGAATTTTCTGATTATATTGAGCGTGTGACTTTCTGGGGTAAGGCAGATACTCAAAGTTGGCGTGCGTGGGGTTCTCCGTTAATTTTTAATGGTGATTTTGAAGCAAAAGATGCTTTCCATGCTATTTTAGCCACTGTTGAGCGTCCTGCTTTAGAATCGGTGCATATTCGTATGTATTTTGATACCAATGAAGGTTTTGCAGACTTAGCCCGAGGTGTAGATTTATCTGCTTATATGGACGTTCCTGCCCAAGTGATATCGGGTGTGGTGTATATTCCTCTTAGGGCATTCACTATGGCATTGGACATAGCCGAGCCTGATTGGAATGCTGACACAGGTGAGGTAACGATATGGTTTGATGGTCATGGGATAGTTTTTGTACCACACATTATCAATGGGCGGGCGATGATTTTTATGGAGGTTATCCCTAATATATTTGGCGGCACAGTTGAATTGTTGGACGATGGATTAGAGATAGTTATAGGATAGATAGTTTTATTTCTACAATAGTTCTATTAAAAAAGCCTCTTGCGTGCAAAATCGCAGGGGCTTTTTTTATTGTCAATATTGATATGCAGGGTGCAGTCCATGCAGAAGGTATCCGTTTTTAAGTTCTATCCGCTGGCTTGATATATCTGCACTTTGGCATTCTATCAGTAAAAATTGCATCACGCCTTAACATAACCAGTTTCTTTGCAAAGTCGCATAGGCTTTCATTGGGATTTTTGTCAAGAGGAACTTTTTTTGACTGGGAAAATGAAATAAAAAAACCGCCACAAGTTTATCCCGCCGCATTTTGTCAAGGACATTTTTAATCGGGGCATAGTATAAAAAATCTGCGCACAAAAAAGCACCTACCGCAAAATTGACGATAGGTGTTTATCTTGTGTTATATTTTAGTGGAAGGGTGAATCGGGGGTATTCATATATAGCGTAAGCACTTCGCCCGTTTTTGTCTTTGAGATTGACATAATGCAGGATTTTCATATTACTCAATTTGATTAGTGTAGAAAATTTATTCTCAAAAATAAGACACACAGTTGTCGTGTTTGAGGTGCTATAGTAATACTAAAATTAACAGAAAAACGGAGGAATGAACCATGCCAAAGCTAACACCAATCCTATGCTTCAAAGGAAAAGCCGCTAAAGCGATAGAGGCGTATCAAAATGCCTTTGGTGCAGAGGTCAAATTTACAATGCCTTTTTCAAAGGCTAATCCAAACGACTTGCAGTATACAGATGAAGAAAAAGACTACATCTACCATGCACAAATTACAATCGGTGAACAGCTAATTTTTATTGCTGATGATTCTGACGGCATTTTGAAAGGCGGAACAGACAATAACAGCTACAACTCATATGCAGTTGACCTTGTTGTTGAATTTGATACAGATGACGAGTTGAAAACGGCATTTGAAGTCTTGCTTGATGGAGCAGAAATCACCAAACCCATGCACAGCCCCGCATATTGTTCATTGTGTGTTTACTTAACCGATAAATTCGGCACACGTTGGCAGTTTATGAGCAATGAGAAGAAGTAGGCATTTCAAGAATGTGCAAGGCTATATGCTTTAGATTAAACCGCCTTGTCGAGAATCGACAAGGCGGGGGTGTTTATGGTAATGTCGAAATTATTGTAATGTGACAAATAATTATATTTTGGAGGAATAGCATATGGCTGTCAGTGTATTTGATGACAAATCTGTAATGCCGGATAAAGAGATGGTGGTCGCTGCACTTATGGGTACAAGTTTATTGTGGGAAGATTTGCAAAACCACATTCATGAAACGTACCCAAGTATCACAGGAGAATGGAAGCATTATGGCAAGACCGCTGGCTGGTCTTTCAAACTTATAAGCAACAAACGGAATCTTTTATTTTTTGTTCCTCTTAGAGGTTGCTTTAGAATACGCATTGTTCTGGGCGAAAAGGCTGTTGCTTGCATGGAAACCGCCGACCTTCCCGACGAAGTTAAAGAATCCTATCGCAATGCAACATCTTATGCTGAAGGACGAAGTGTTGATATAGATATAAGCCGAGAGGAGCAGTTGGAAGTCATTAAAACACTACTAAAAATCAAGTTTGAGAATTGAAAACTGCCTTGTCGTTGGAGCGACAATGCGGCAGACTGATGTGGTATAGTTTTATGGTGTGCTGTTAAACTGCAATTTGGGTATCATTTGAAATCTGCTTTATCGAGAGTTTTTCAAACGAAGTACCCACAAGAATCTTGGCACGTTCAGCTTCCTCTTTTGCTAAACGTGCCGCTATTTTCTTGGAGTACCGCTGGCGGTCATAATCACGCATAGCTTCTCGTTCCTCGTCCGTCATAAGGCGGCGGGGTTTGCGTCCTTTTGATAGGACGGTGGGCAATGGTTCTTGCGGTGCTTCTGTATGGGGAAGTTCAAAGTTGCCGATAAAGTTCAGGTGAATATCCACTTTTTGAATACGCTTGCCTGTGCTTTTGTCGGCTTCGTGGACGATTACTTTTTCCACAAACTCATTCAGAAGCAAGGGCGTAAACTCGCTAAATCACTTATTCTAATTTCTGAAATAGCAGAACCTAAATTTTTAAGAGCGGCTTGCCTTGTTTCTGGATTTGGTATTTGACTACAAAAAACAGAAATATCAATATCGCTTTCATTTTGTACTGGTAGCTTTTCACCACCACTTTTTCCGATTGCCAAGACCTCTTCAATGCTTGAAACGGTGTCAATCAGTGAATCGAAATATTTGTGTAAAGTCATTGCAATCCTCTCGTTTTTTTAAGTATGGTTTCGGTTTTATGGTCGGGTTCACGATTGCTTCTCAAACGTTAGATTGTCTTTGGGTGCAGAAATGCATTTTCTGCCAGCAGCTCCTCTATGGGTTCACCTTGGTCTTTGTTGCTATAGCCCTATTCGTTATGGGTTAATAACTGGGGTCGTTACGGCAATAATGACCGTCTATGTAAATGAAATTATCTGTCTAAACACTTTATTGACGGTGTACTGATAAAGCCCCTTTTTGATAGGAGTGTTAAGTCGTGTCGTTCTTTCGCTCCATCTTTGTTTATTCATTAGTCTAGCAGGAAAAATTATCGAATATATGACAATCACGCCAAAAATACTAGCGTAGTCCACAGCTTGCTTATTTAGTATAAGCCGTATATGATACTGTCGCAGGATTTTCTAAATTACGGCATTTTTAAACATGAGCGAAATTTGAGGAATGAAGGAGCGTTTTATGGATTTTACGAGTGAACATATCCCAACATTACCTGTTTTATATATGCGAAGAATTGGAGCATATGGGGTTGAAAATCACAAACTAATGGAAAGTTTAAAAACATGGGCAAGACAAAAAGGTTTGTTTGAAAACAGTGTCATTTATGGCATTGCCCAAGACAATCCCACAAATACCCCGCATGAACAATGTCGATATGATGTATGCTTAGTTGTAGAGCGTGATTGCGTTGCAAATGGTGAAGTTCAGCATGGAGAAATTCCCAGCGGTAAATATGTAGTTTTTACTATTCCACATACAGCAGAAGCTGTACAAGCATTTTGGGCTTCTATATTTCAAAAGCTTATGGCACAAAATTTGCAATATGATGAATCAAAACCTATATTAGAGCGTTATAAACACAGGCTAGTGGAGGCTGGTCAGTGTGAATTTTGCGTTCCTATTATATAATTTCTGCAAGTTGGAAAGTTTAAATAAACTTTTTATCACCTATGGCGTATGTCTTGTCAAGGAGATGATAATATGCAATGTATAAAACATCCAACAAGACCAGCGGCAAATACATGTAACCATTGCGGCAACTGGTTGTGCGATGAATGCGCAGTTGATTTACAAGGACGGCTAATGTGCCGTACATGTTTGGCAGAGTTTGCAAATGCTAGTCCAGCGGGTACACCCGAAACAGCACCCCGTCCCCCACTTATGCCTTACAGAAACATAAGCGGAGGCCTGTTGTTTTTCTTCTCATTTTTCTTCCCACCAGGGGCAAATTATATGTATATGGGGCTTATCAAGCGTGGGCTTGCAGCCATGTGCGGATTTTTCCTTCTAATATATATGACAATTGTTGCGACATCAGGTTTGATGACCACCTTATTTGCCCTTGCAATTCCAGTATTGGTGCTTACGGTTATTTTTGACGGATTTAATATTCGCCGCCGTATCAACGCAGGTGAAGTCGTGCAAGACGGCATTAGTGATGTATTAGGCACTGTGCTTCGTAACAAGCCCTTGACCATTGCTATTTTGGCAATCATTGTACTTGCATTTGCAGGAAGGATTTTTGGCGTTGTATTTAATCTTATTGGTGTAGCTATTCCTGTTTTAGCCATTGTTTTTGGTTTGTATCTTATTTTTAGACGCAAACCGCCAAAAAGTGAATAGTTGATTTGAAAAGCAGTAGACTGATAAAGGTCTACTGTTTTTTTTATGCAAATTTTCATGGAAACAATCTAAGAAATGCGCTATACTAAAACCCGTGTATATTACAATACATCAAGGTAAAGCTTAGTATAATGAAAGTAGGCAGTGTATGAAAACATTTTTGTCAAGGAAAGATATATCCATCTCATTTAAGCGTTATGCAGTAGACGCGATGGGTGCAATGACACTTGGGCTTTTTGCATCATTGATAATGGGTTTGATTTTATTAGAAATAGGTCGGCTCACAGGCATTGACTTGCTGATGACCATGGGCAGCTGGGCAAGCGGCGCAACGGGTTTTGCTGTGGGTGTAGCCGTTGCATATGGACTAAAAGCCCCGCCTTTAGTCATGTTTGCGGCGGCGGCAGTCGGCTTTGCAGGGGCATATGTAGGGGGCCCAAATAATGTTGCAGGGGCATTTGTGGCGGCGTTAATTGGTACAGAGTTTGGAAAACTGGTTTCAAAGGAAACAAAAATTGATATTATCGTAACACCTGCAACAACGCTGATTACAGGCATGGCAACGGCAATGCTTATTGGCGACCCTATTCGGCAAGTGATGGTGGGTATTGGTAGTTTTGTCATGTGGGCTACAGATTTAATGCCGGCGGTCATGGGTGCAGTGGTTGCGGTGGTTATGGGTATGGCTTTAACAAGTCCTATTTCCAGCGCGGCTATTGCCATTATGATAGGACTTGAAGGTATTGCCGCAGGGGCGGCAGTGGCAGGTACAGCGGCAAACATGGTTGGCTTTGCTGTAAGCAGTTATCGTGAAAACAAGATGAATGGATTGCTTTCACAAGGGCTGGGTACATCAATGTTACAGCTTCCTAATATTATGAAAAATCCACGCATTTGGATTCCGCCAATTATTGCAAGTGCAATCACAGGTGCAATTTCAGCAGGGGTGTTCCGTATGGAGAATATTCCTACAGGGGCGGGCATGGGTACAAGCGGGTTGGTTGGGCAATTTGGTGCTATAACGGCTATGGGTACATCACCTACAGTATTTTTTCAAATCGGGTTGGTGCATTTTATGCTGCCGGCAATCATATCTTTTGTCATTTCGGAATACATGCGTAAAAAAGAGTGGATTAAGTTTGGGGATATGTCTCTGGGAGCGTGATTAAACATTATGCCAGGATTTTTAACACATTACATCGCAGGAAAAGCTCTGCTTCAAAACCTTGCACCGCAAATTCAGCAACCGATAAAAAGCGGCGAACAGTTATATAACCTTGGCGCACAAGGCCCCGACTTTTTTTTCTACTATATGCCTGGGCATTTTCGCAAGCGTTCCCGCGGGGTAGGGGTTCAGATGCATATTTCTGACTTGGGTTTATTTTTGGTGCAAATGGCAAAACACGCAAAAAATGCAACGGAACTGAATGACAAAGATATTATTTTTGCTTACACTTCGGGCTTTCTCATGCACTATACCTTAGATGCCCATGCACATCCATATGTTTATGCTAAAACTTACAACATCCACGCACCAAAAATAAAAAACAGTGCTGACCATCGAAAATTTGAAACATCAATAGACCTTGCCATGTTAAAACTCACCAGCGGAAAAAAGCCTGCCGCCATGAAACAATGGGAGCTTATCAATGCCGCACCCCACCAGCTTACCGTAGCCGCAACGGCACTAAGCCAAGCCATGCAGGAAATTTATAACCGCAATGTGCCACCCAAAGCTGTACAAAAAGCAATGCGTCATATGATTCAAATTACACGTCTTTTGCATTCAAACCAAGGCAAGCGCAAACGTCTGATGGAACTGGTTGAAAACTTGACTATCAAAGAGCCGTTGTTTTCAAGTATGGTACACACAACACATGTTCATGATGATATGGATTATTTGAATATAAAGCACGGCGAATGGGAGTCACCATTTGAGCCATGTAAATTTACAGACAGCTTTTTAGACAGATACAATGCGGCTGTAGAAGAAGGTATAGAACTTGTAGAGCTTTTACACAAATATGTATATAGGGAGCTACCGACAGAAACTTTATCAAATAAATTCGGTAATCGCTCATTAAAAACGGGGTTGACATGCGAAAAAAAATAATTGTCATTGGTGCAGGTGCGGCGGGAATGATGGCGGCAGGCTCGGCGGCTTCCCAAGGTGCAGATGTGATACTTTTGGAGAAAAACGAAAAACTGGGACGCAAGTTATACATTACAGGCAAGGGACGTTGTAATGTAACCAACAATACCGATATTGCTGGGTTAATGTCACAGACCTTAACCAACCCTCGATTTTTAAATAGTGCATTTTATGCAATGGACGCAACAGATTTAATGGATTTTTTTGAAAAACAAGGTGTGCCATTAAAAACAGAACGCGGCGGACGTGTTTTCCCTGTAAGTGACAAATCTAGTGACATCATTACTGGATTGATGAACTTTTTAAATGCAAACAATGTAAAAATAAAATTAGGCTCTCAAGTGCATGAGATAATACAAGTAAACGATACGTTTCAAGTGCGTACTCATGCGGAGCATATCACCGCAGACGCTGTAATCATAGCAACTGGCGGGTTATCCTACCCTGGAACAGGCTCAACAGGGGATGGTTTCACCTTTGCAAAAGCATTAGGACATAGGATAACACCCACGTCACCATCTTTAGTGCCAATAACCACTGCCGAATCATGGGTATCTGCCTTAGAAGGTTTAAGTCTGCGAAATGTCAAAGTCACTGCAAAAAATGACAGCGATAGTACTATATATGAAGAAACAGGGGAGATGATGTTCACCCACACAGGGGTAACAGGGCCAATCATTCTACGTACAAGTGCTTTTTTTACATCAGGAATCACTGCCATACACATAGACTTAAAGCCTGCACTTTCCCATGACCAATTAGACAAACGTATACTTAGAGATTTTGCAGACACCAAAAATAAAAACTTTGCCAACGCTTTAGGAAATCTTCTGCCTAAACGGCTTATAAATACAATCATAGACCTTTCAAAAATTTCACCGGATAAAAAAATAAATATAATCACAAAAGAAGAACGCCAAAGTCTAGTGACCCTTTTAAAGCAACTAACCCTAACCCCCACAGGCACAACAGGATACAAAGAAGCTGTCATTACAAAGGGCGGGGTGAGTGTACATGAAGTCAATCCGTCCACAATGATGTCAAAAAAAGTGCCTCACTTGTTTTTTGCAGGTGAAGTACTTGACGTGGACGCTATGACTGGTGGGTATAATCTGCAAATTGCATTCTCTACAGGCTGGCTTGCGGGACAAAAGGCGGCAATGATGAAAAGTCAACAAGAAAATGTCAAACAAATTTGAAAAGTTTGTGACTTTGTGGGATAATATTCCCCTGTGCATGGTGACGGGTTTAATCATGGTTAAAGATGGCAAATTCGGCAATACTTTGAGATAGAACCCTTGTGTGTTTATGAGCATAGCAGGAATGAGGTTACAATTTTGATGTTTCCACAATACTTAGGCATAGATTTAGGTACAGCAAATATTTTAGTTTTCTCCAAAGGCGAGGGGATTATTTTGAATGAACCCTCCGTTGTGGCAATCAATACAAGTACAAAAAAAGTGATGGCTGTTGGGGATGAAGCCAAGCAAATGATAGGCAGAACCCCTGGTTCAATCGTGGCAATTAGACCCATGAAAGATGGGGTTATTGCCGACTTTGAAACCACCAGTGCAATGTTAAAATACTTTATACAAAAAGCACGGGCTAGGAAAAAATTTTCGCGCAAGCCCCATGTTGTGGTATGTGTACCCAGTGGTGTGACGGAAGTAGAAAAGCGTGCCATTGAAGAAGCCACTGTTAGTGCAGGGGTTCCGCCCCGCTGTGTTGGGCTTATTGAAGAGCCTATGGCGGCGGCAATTGGTGCAGGGCTTCCTGTTGCAGAGCCTACAGGCAGTATGATTGTAGACATTGGCGGAGGAACAACAGAAGTTGCAATTATTTCCCTCTCTGGCATCGTTACAAGTAAGTCACTGCGTACGGCAGGTGACGAATTGGATAATAACATCATATCTTATGTAAGACGAGAATTTGGGCTTGCCATTGGTGACCGTACTGCCGAGGACATTAAAATTCACATTGGTTGCGCTTATGAACCTGACCGCAGACACACCATGGATGTGCGTGGGCGTGATTTAGTTTCAGGTTTGCCGCGCACGATTACCCTTTCTGAAGAAGAAGGGCGGGCAGCCATTGCCGAGCCAATTGATAAAATTATTGATGCAATTAAATTTACATTAGAAAAAACCCCTCCAGAACTTGCCGCAGATGTAATGGAGTCGGGCATAATGCTGGCAGGCGGCGGCGCATTATTAAAAGGTTTAGATGAATTGATTGCCCGTGAAACAGGCATTGATGTACATGTCGCACCGGAGCCGCTTAATTGTGTGGCACTAGGCACAGGGCTTGTTCTTGAGCATTTCAAACTGCTTCGCAATGTGTTAATCACCCATGGAAAGTTAAAAAGGTAAATGATGAGTCTTGACGTTTTAACAAGACATAAGAAGGCATTTCTATTATCAGGAATTGGTATATGCTTGGTTGCCATTGTGCTAACCATAAGCCAAGGGACGGGAACAAATATAGTAACCCGCGGGTTATCCGTTGTAGTCACACCTGTACAACAGGGGCTGAGTGCAACCATTGCGTGGGTACAAGGGCATTTTACTGCCCTTGCAAATAACCAAGGGTTAATTGCTCAAAACCGCGACCTTACAGAGGAAATCACATTATTACAATTGGAAAACCACAGGCTTCAACAAGCCGCTGAAGAAAACGAACGTCTCAATGCCGTTTTAAATATGCATCAGCGTTATGCAGCACTTCCCACGATTGGTGCGCGGGTTATTGCCCATGACCCAAATGACTGGAACAGAGGTTTTACAATAGATGTGGGAAGCCGTGACGGGATTACCCCGGGTATGGCAGTGTTTGGCGGCGGTGGGCTTGCAGGTGTAGTTCGGTATGTTAACCCTACTTCTTCGCAAGTCGTCTCTATCATTGATAGTCGTTTTGCAGCTGCGGTCATAGGGGTTCGTACAGAAGATGTAGGGACAGTACGCGGAGATGTTCGCCTAATGCAACAGGGGTTGCTCCGTATGGAACATTTTGATATTACTGCGCAGATTCTACCCGGTGATGAAATTGAAACATCTGCCCATGGTACAATGTTTCCAAGGGGAATCCGTGTTGGCACTGTGCAGGAAATCCACACAAACCCTGACGGACTTACCCGTCATGCAGTGATAGAACCCTCTGCAAATCTAAATAATATCGAAATTGTTTTAGTGGTTACAGAGCTTTTTAATGAGTGAGGGTGATGATGGTTAGGGTTTTTGCAATGATTGCACTGGTTTTAATCAATTTTATTTTGCAGACGACGCTTTTTCCTCATTTGTCTATTCTTGGGGTTACGCCGGACACTGCACTTATTCTTATTGTAAGCTATGGGATTTTGCGGGGGGAAATTGAAGGTGCAATTTTTGGATTTTTTACGGGGCTTGTGCAGGATATGCTGGTAGGCATGATTATTGGGCTTTTTGCATTATTTGGATTTTTAACAGGATATATGTGCGGAAAGCCTTTTAAGGATTTTTTTAAAGATAATTATTTTTTACCCTTTGCAGTGGTGGTTATCGTTAGCTTGGTATATCAATTTACATTGTATGTCACCACAATTTTAATTACAGGGCAGATTGATTTTTGGCATTACTTTATTACGATTATGTTGCCTCAGACGATTTACACCGCATCACTTTCTATTCCCCTATATAGTCTGCTTCATGTCATTAACGCGAAAATTGAAGCCAGAAACAGAGGAGTTATTGAATGAGTTTTGAGTTTAAAGAACTTGGGCGCGATATTGGCAAAACGCTTTTTCGCTTCTTTTCTCACCGCATACTTTGGTTGCTGGTGATAACGGCAGTGCTTTTTTATATTTTGCTGGCACAGCTTTTTCAGCTGCAAATCGTAGAAGCGGACACTTTCCAGCCCGAGCCCCCACGTACTGCCACAGTAACGCGCCCAATTGCCGCGCCTCGGGGTACAATTTATGACCGTCACGGGCGGCCACTGGCTGTGAATCAGCTTTCTTTTGTTGTAAAAATGGACCCAAGCGTTGAAATTTCTAATGAGGCTTTGCTGGAACTTGCATTATTATTTGAACGTAATGATGAAAGGTTTGTTGACGAGTTTCCAATTTCACGGGAAGCACCTTTTGAGTTTTTGTTTACAGGCCCAAGTGAAGAGAATATCCGCCGTCAGGAACACCGTTGGAAAGATGACATGGCAGTGCCCAATCCATGGTATGCTACAGCAGAAGAAACTTGGGAATTTTTGCGCTCACCAGATAATCGGCATATTAGAATAGATGAGACACTTTCTGATGAAGATGCACGGCGCATTTTAAATTTTCGTGCGCCAATTTTCATGCAACGTCTTCATAATTGGGACACATATATGCCTATGCCAATTATTTTTGCATATGATGTTTCTCATGCCACCATTGCCGCTATCGAAGAAAATAATGCGCTATTTACCGGGGTTTTTGTGGATACACAAACCTTACGTTACTATCCGGCAGGGCGGTATATGTCCCACATGGTTGGATATTTGCGCCCAATAACAGCAGCACAACTTGAGGCTAACGAACATTTGGGCTACACAGCCTTTGACCTTTTTGGACGTGCAGGGCTTGAGCTTTCCATGGAGCATTTTTTACGGGGTCAACCGGGCATTCAGTCCTTTGAGGTGGATGGGTTAGGGCGCAGAATTTCTACCCCAGTATGGGATGAAGAACCGCAACCGGGAAGCCGTGTGTTTTTAACTATTGACTTGGCACTACAGGAAGCCGCTTTTCATGTGTTGGAAGATTATCTTAGCGAGGCGTTAATCCGCCGTTTGAATTTCCATGCAGGTTCGGCACATCATGTTAGCTTGCAAGATGTTTTTATTAACTATGTTCGTGGTTATCACCTTGATGTACGGCGGCTTTTGGAAGTTGAAGCGGACAATCACGCTTATCCCCTTTTGCAATATATCCTAGCCCGTGACCCAGAAGCAAATACTCAAAGGGAAAGTATTTCAAACACCCAAGGGTTAATCATTGAAGGTATACACACAGGAAGAATTACTCCTGCACAAATGTTGCTGGCTTTGATAGGTACAGAGCAAATAACTGACCTTGACGGCACAATTGCCACCCAGTTAATAGAGCAACCTGCAAGTGCTTTAAATGTCTTGATAGAAAAAATCCGCGCACGTGAATTGACCCCCCATGTCTTAAATACAGACCCTTCAACAGGTTCTGCAATGATAGTGTGTGTACAAACAGGCGATGTTCTGGCGGCAGTCACTTACCCATCCTTTGACAATAACCGCCTTGTGAATGATTTTGACAGCGAATACTTCCGTCACATCAATACCCTTGACCCAACGCATCCTATGCGAAACCGCCCGTTTATGGAGGCAATCGCACCAGGTTCAACATTTAAAATGTTTACAGCTGTGGCGGCACTGGAAGCAGGTGCGATTGGCCCAAGCACTAGAATTTTTGACGGTGTAAACTTCACATCGGCTGGAAACCCACCTGTACGATGCTGGCACAGGGGCGGACATGGCAGTATCAATGTTGCACAGGCAATTGCCGTAAGCTGTAACTACTTTTTTGCAGAGTCGGCATTCCGTCTTGGGAACACGCGTACAGGAACAACCATGCAAGGGATACAAACCCTAAATGATTATATGGCATTCTTTGGGCTAAATAGCCCCACAGGTGTCCAAATTGGCGAACGTCACTTAGAATTTGCGCGTACTGGTTTTGAGGGTAATCAAATGGCATCTCCCGAGTTAAAAGAACACATGGGAATGCTTCACAATCCATTTTCTGCACGCACACAGCACGCATGGCGTGATGGGGATACAGTGCAAGTTTCATTTGGTCAAGGATATAATGCCTACACTGCGGCGCAAATGGCGCGTGGCATGGCGATTATTGGCAATAGGGGCAATACATTACCCCTTACACTCGTTGGCAATATTGAAAATAGCCATGGTACAACACTGCTTCGTCATGAGCCAACACCAGAGGAATTTACCGTGACTGTTTCAGAATCTACTTGGGATGCAGTGTTTGACGGAATGCGGTTGGCAACCCAACCAGGTGTAGGTGGTACGGCAGTGGGTGTATTCCGCAATTTTCCAGTTGCTGTTGCAGGAAAGACAGGTACTGCGGAGCATGGGCAAAGCGGCAGATTCTCCCACACAGCATTTGGTGGGTTCGCGCCTTATGAAAATCCTCAAGTTGCAATTTATGTAAATATTCCTTTTGGCTCGACACAGGCATTTTCTCAACTGTCAGCCCATATTGCACGAGACTTATTCGCACTGGCACTAGGGATTGCAGATGTACCAGAACATCCAGAACCACTCAATAATTTGAGGGTATAACAAGGGGGCATTAAAAAACTATGGCAGTCAAACAGCCGGTTATGATAAAAGGACAGCTTGACGGAATCAACATTACACTGGATGAAGCCGTTGACTTTGACATCCTAAAGGAAAACCTGCGTAAAAAAGTGTCGCGGGGTAGAAAGTTCTTTGAAGGCTCAAACAGTACAGTCTCATTTGCAGGACGTGAAATGTCTGATGATGAAGAGCAAAATCTCATTGACATTATATTGGAAGAGACGAATCTGGATGTCACTTTTATAAGAAGTGAAGGATTTACGCCGCCCCTTACTGCAAGCCCAAGTAAAACTGGCATGAATGCGTATTCAAGTGCAGTATCTTCCGTGACGAAAATCAGCAATCAATTCCCGGCAGGGTTTTCTTATAGAGAAAGCAATACTGCATATTACAAAGGGGGATTACGTTCTGGGCAGACAATCAGATTTGAAGGCTCTGTAGTGATTATGGGAGACATAAACCCTGGTAGTGAAGTAGTGGCTGGGGGAAATGTTGTGGTGCTTGGCGCGTTAAAAGGTATGGCACATGCAGGAGCAAAGGGCGATTTGCAATGTCACATCGCCGCATTAGATTTGCGTCCAACCCAAGTGCGTATCGCAGATATTATTTCCTATGTTCCTGCACCGCCAAAGGGCAAAAAAGTTGAAAATAATCCATCATATGCATATATAAAAGATGGGCAAGTATTTGTAGCACCGTTATAACAGGGAGGGTATTTTAAATGAGTGAAGTATATGTAATAACATCAGGCAAGGGAGGTGTTGGTAAAACGACAACGTCTGCCAACTTAGGGGCAGGTCTTGCCTTGCAAGGAAAAAAAGTAGTGCTTGTGGATGCTGACATTGGTTTACGTAATTTAGATGTGGTCATGGGGCTTGAAAACCGTATAGTTTTTGACATTATTGACGTTATTGAAGGCAATTGTCGCCTAAAGCAAGCCCTAATAAAAGATAAGCGTTACCCAACATTGCATTTGCTTCCAGCGGCGCAAACAAAGGATAAAGATGCCGTAACGCCTGAGCAGATGAGAAAGTTGTGCGACCAATTGCGTGAAGATTTTGACTATATTTTATTAGACTGCCCTGCGGGCATTGAGCAAGGTTTTAAAAATGCAGTTGCTGGTGCGGACAAAGCCATTGTTGTAACCACCCCTGAAGTGTCACCAGTACGTGACGCAGATAGAATCATCGGATTGCTTGAAGCCGCAGAAGTCCGTTCGCCTTTGCTTGTGCTAAACAGAATCAAGCCTAAAATGGTAGAGCGGGGCGAAATGATGTCCCTGGAAGAAGTCACTGAAATTCTGGCAATTGATGTGCTTGGTGTCGTTCCGGATGATGAAACCATTGTCATATCTACCAACCGCGGCGAACCTGCCGTTGCTGACCCAAACTCCTTTGCAGGACAAGCGTTCCGTGACATTGTACGCAGAATGCTTGGTGAAACCGTACCCCTTATGGACTTAGAAGCTAATACAGGCTTTTTTTCCAAATTTAAAAAGTTATTCTCAAAAGCTTAAAGAGGGGTACATTTAACATGAAATTTAAAACGACGTTTGGGGGTACATTATAAATATGGAATGGCTATCTAATATTTTCAAACCTAAGCAAAAATCAAGCAGTGTTGCTAAAGATAGGCTAAAACTTGTACTCATGCATGACCGTGCCAACTGCTCTACAGAGCTTTTGGAAATGATGAAAAATGATATCTTGCAAGTCATTGCCAAATATATGGATGTTGATGAGGCAAGTGACCTTGATATTAACATATCTACAGAAACCAATGACAATAACGAACCTGTACCTGTTTTATATGCCAATATTCCCATTAAAAACATGAGAAAGCGTAAACCATGAATTGGAAACAAGTTTTAAAATCGTATGACTATTTACTGGCACTGGTTACAATCGGCATTGGCATTTTTAGCGTAGTGATGATTTATGCGTCTATTCATGCGGATGGTATTCCTGCAAGTGTTACAGCAGACCACTATACATTGTGGTCACGCCAGCGATTATTTATCATCACAGGCGGCGTGCTAATGATTGCATTGTCTTTTATAGACTACCACTATATAACGCGGTTTTACATTTATATTTATGGCATCATGATTGCTTTGCTTATTGTTGTACTCTTAATTGGTGCAGATGATGCGACAAATGTTGCGCGCTGGTTGTGGATTCCTTTTCCGTTTGTGGGTTGGCTAAGTATGCAACCGTCAGAATTTGCAAAAATTTTTATGATAATTTCCATGGCTAAGTTTTTGGATATTCACCATGACCGATTTAATAAACCCCTTTGGTTAGGGGTTGTACTATTGGGTATTGCTGTTCCTGTATTTTTGGTTGTCTTGCAGCCGTCCCTTTCGGCTGGTTTGGTTATTTTGTCTATCACGATGATTATATTGTTTATCGGCGGTCTTTATTATCGTACTATTCTTGTGGGGCTTATCTTACTTGCGCCTATAGGGGTTATGGTTTGGTTTGATATGCAAAGGGCAGAGCCATTGTTTCTTACACGTTTCTTGGGTGACTTTCAGTGGCGGCGTATTGAAATTTTCCTTGACCCTACACTTTCTGTTGATGCATTCCGTCAAACACAGGGTTCACTTTATGCCATTGGCACAGGCGGACTTACTGGGCGAGGCTTTTTAGAAAATCCTTTTGTGATTCTTGGACATAATGATTTTATTTTTTCTGTAGTCGCGTCACAGTTTGGTTTTGTTGGCGCGGTCTTATTATTAGCATCTATTGGATTTATTATTGTGCGGTGTATATTTATTGCACTGCGCGCCGTTGACTTAGAAGGGCGTTTAATTGCCGCAGGTGTTGCGGGGATGTTAATTGTCGAAACATTTTTTCACGTTGGGGTGGCTACAAATTTACTACCAAACACAGGAATGCCCTTTCCATTTCTCTCCTATGGCGGCTCGATGATTTGGGTACACATGATTGCCATAGGTATAGTGCTGAATGTGGGGCTTCCACGAAAACCAAAATCTATTTTTGAAGATGAAGAAGACGCGTAAGACGCGCTTCCTATGTAGATGAATAAAATACTGTATGAAGAGGTGAGTTATGAACGTTGCACTAATGGCGCACGATAACAAGAAGAAACTGATGGAAAACCTGTGTATTGCCTATAGGCATATTTTAAGCAAACATAAAATTTATGCCACGGGAACAACAGGGCAATTGGTAGAAGAAGCTATAAATTTGCCTGTGTCAAAGTATCTTGCAGGGCACTTGGGGGGGCAACAGCAAATGAGTGCGCAAGTTGCTTTAAATGACATTGATTTGGTCATTTTTCTGCGTGACCCTTTGAATAGGCAACAGTTTGAGCCAGACAGTGGTTCACTCATGCGCCTTTGTGATGTCCATAATATTCCTATGGCAACCAATTTAGCAACGGCGGAAGCATTGCTTATTGCCTTAGATAATGGTGACTTGGATTGGCGGAATAATTTAAGAAGGTAGACGCGATGACTATTTTTCATGAAAATGCTTATAAAATAATATTAAGCAAGCCCGCGAAACAACAAGAATATACACGTGTTGAAATTATTTGTAGTGCAGATGGGCAAAAATATCAAGCAAGTATGTATACAAAAAAGCAAGTCTTTCATCGTAACTATCATGTGGATGAGGTAAAAGACTTTATAGGCGGGCTATTTGGCTCGTCTTTTTTGCAATACAATGCATGGGATAATGCTTTTGAATATTCAGCCCGTGTTACGAAAAAGGGTAAAGTACTAAGCAGCCGTCATGGGATAAAAAACGCAACGGCTGTAAAGCTTGAAGGGAATACTTTTAACCGTAAAAAAAACCATATCATCAACGAAGGTGAGCATATTCCAGTATTGATAGACATGGGTGTTTTTACAAAGGAATTAAAAGTTGCTGCGTCTATGCGGGATAAGTTTCATCAAATCAATCGTTTTTTAGAGTTGCTTGCAGATGAAACGAAAAATATTACTGAAACAATCAATATTATAGATTTCGGATGTGGTAAATCATACTTGACATTTCTCGTGTATCACTATTTTACAGTGGTGCGTAGGTTAAACACTAATATTTGCGGGTTAGACTTGAAGCCGGAAGTTGTTAGTCAATGTACGGAAGCGGCAATAAAATATGGTTATACATCCCTTGCATTCAAAATTGGCGACATTGGCTCTCAAGAAAAACCGCCCCTTGAATCATGGGGCGCAGAGGGTACTTTTAATATTGTCATTAGTCTTCATGCTTGCGATACGGCCACTGACTATGGGATTTTTAACGCTGTAAAATGGAATGCAGATTTAATTTGTGCTGTCCCATGTTGCCAGCATGAACTAAAAAGTCAAATGAAGCCAAGGCGAATGCAGATTTTTTCCGAGTATGGAATAATAAAAGAGCGAATCGCATCATTAGCTACAGATGCAATTCGCGCTAAATTATTAGAATACGTAGGTTATAAAGTCCAAATCATTGAATTTACAGGATTAGAACACACGCCAAAAAATCTATTTATTCGTGCAAAACGACGGCTTACACCATTATCTTATAAGCGCAGAGATGATATAGATGAAATTTTGCAAGAATTTTCATTCCAGCCCACACTATTAAAACTTTTGCAAGACAATAAACTTTTAGTATGTAATCTGTGAAGGGTGGAAATAACGATTATTTTTGTTTCAGCTCATTCAAAAGTTCAAGGACAATTTTCATTGAAATTTCTGATGCAGTAACAACATTTTTGTCAAAGTTTTCAACCCCGCTATGAGTTGAGGTGTCTGCTAGTGTTCTGATTGCAACGAAAGGTATTTCATTTACAAAGCACGTATGGGCTATGCTTGCTGTTTCCATATCAACAGTCAAGGGCTTGAAGGCAAAATTAATCTCATCACGCCCATCGTCAGTAATGAAACATTCGCCTGTAACCATTCTGCCATAATAAATTTTATGTTCTAAGGATATTCGTTTTATTGCTATTTTAGATAGCTCCACCAATAAATCATCCGATTTGAAAAACACAGAGGGCATCCACGGATGAAACTCTGTTAGTATTCCTGCGTGTACATCGTGGTGAGCTACTTCGGTTGATATAACGGTATCAAAAATATCTAAGCTATCATCCATTCCTCCGGCAGTGCCAGCATTGATAATCATATCAACATGATAATTGTCAATTAGTATTTGTGTTGCAATAGCCGCATTTGTCTTGCAAACGCCGCAAAACAAAGTCACTATATCTACTTCGTTAATAGTACCTTCATAGAAAGTTAGCATAGCCTTTTTTGAGGTTTTGCAATCTTTAATATGAGGTAAATAAGGTTCTAATTCTCTATCTCCTGCACATATAATTCCTATTTTCATCTGATTGACCCCAATCAAAAATATTTATTACGCACGTACCACTCGTAGTGGTACATAAGTGCGCATTTTAGTTTAATTAAATAACAAGCTGATAATCAGTTCAGCCTGTAAAGCTATTTTATCACAACTTTAGCTTTTCCATGCCGAAGATATACGAACGGCGTTATTTACACCCCTCACAGTGCAACCCCTATAACGGGTTTGGTCTGTAAATTAAATGTAAGATGTTTCCGTCAATATCGCGGAAGAAAAATGTTTTTATCCCTTTAGATTCTGTAGGTTCTGTAACGACATCTACATTTTCTTTTTGCAATTTTTCAAGCATTCCCTCAAAATCATTGACTGCTATTGCAATGTGTCTTATACCAGAAACTTTTGCGCCATGGTCAGTACCATCGCTTTCCGCGGTAACAAACTCAATCATTGCACCATCTTGTGCCTTTAGGAAATAGGTGCCTTTCCCATTGTCATACACCTGCACGAAATCAAACATGGAAATGTACCAGTCTTTCAGCCGTGCTGTGTTGCTAGAAAAAATCGCTAAATGTTCAATGCCTTTTACCATTTTTGTTCCTCCCTGTATTCATGGGCAAGCCATTTCCCATCAACGAAACGACCAGCCTAGGTTTTGTCTAAGTAAGTATACCAAATATCTCAAATTTCTGCTATAATATTAGGAAGAAACTCATGCTAAAGGAGCAAATACTTAATGAGTGATTTTACACCGCGAATAAAAGGTATTGATATAGCAGACGAAATGAAAAAATCGTACCTCGACTATGCGATGAGCGTAATCGTGGCACGGGCTTTACCTGATGTGCGGGATGGGCTAAAGCCTGTACATCGACGTATTTTATTCTCTATGAGCGAGTTGAACCTCGACCCAAGCAAAGGCTATAAAAAATCTGCACGTATTGTAGGCGATACGATGGGTAAGTATCACCCCCATGGAAATGCCTCTATTTATGATGCGATGGTGCGCATGGCTCAAGATTTCTCCATGCGTTACACTTTGGTTGATGGGCATGGGAACTTTGGCTCGATGGATGGTGATGGCGCAGCGGCCGAGCGTTATACCGAGGCACGGCTTGCACGGCTTTCCATGGAAATGCTTGCGGATATAGACAAGGAAACGGTAGATTTCGTTCCAAACTATGACGAAGAATTTATGGAACCTTCGGTTTTGCCTGCCCGCTTTCCAAATCTGCTTGTCAACGGAACATCAGGTATTGCCGTGGGCATGTCCACAAACATTCCGCCGCACAACCTTACAGATGTTATCAATGCAGTTTTACGTCGTATCAATGATATGCGAGAAGGTGTAGAAACGCCTCTTACAGACCTTATTGATATTGTAAAAGCACCTGATTATCCGACAGGTGGGGCTATTCTTGGCACAGGGTATATTCGGGAAGCCTATAAAACAGGGCGCGGAAAGGTCGTTCTTCGTGCCGATGCCGTTATTGAGCCGCTTCCGGGGCAAACTGGACGGGAGCAAATTCGATATACTGCCATACCCTACCAAGTCAATAAAGCCAATCTGATAAAGCACATGGCAGACTTGGTCAAGGATAAAAAAATTGAAGGCATTACAGATATTCGTGATGAATCCAATCGTATGGGTGTACGTATTGTGGTGGAGTTGCGCAAAGACGCTAATGCAAATGTTGTTTTAAATCAGTTGTATAAACTTTCTCCCCTGCAATCCAGCTATGGCATTATCATGCTGGCACTTGTCAATAATGAACCTAAAATCCTAAATCTTTCTCAACTGATTCAACATTATATAGACCACCAGCAGGAAGTCATTACCCGCCGCACTCAGTTTGATTTAAACAAAGCCGAACGCCGCGCCCATATATTAGAAGGGCTTTTACGTGCCCAAGATTTCATTGATGAAATTATCGCACTCATCCGCTCTAGTCAAGACGGAAATCATGCGAGGGAACGCTTAATCGAGCAATTTGATTTTACACAAATTCAAGCACAAGCCATTGTAGATATGCGTCTGCGTGCATTAACAGGTTTGGAAAAATCACGCTTGGAAAAAGAGTATGAAGAATTGCAAGTTTTAATTGCAGAGCTTCGTAAAATTTTAAATGATGGAAATTACTTGTTGGAAGTGTTAACAGAAGAACTCACCAAAGTGCGCGATAAATTTGGTGATGAACGTCGTACAGCAATCCTTCATGACCCTGGTGACATCAACCTTGAAGACCTTATTGATGATGCACAAAGCGTCATTACCCTTTCAGGCATGAACTATATCAAGCGTATTCCACTGGATACCTACCGTAGTCAAGCACGAGGGGGCAGGGGTGTAATGGGTATGGGAACACGTGAAGAAGACGCTGTAACCGACCTATTTGTGGCAAATACCCATGACCATATTTTATTCTTTACTACAAGAGGACGTGCCTTTAGTCTTCGTGCATTTGAAATACCCGAAGCTGGACGGCAGGCAAAGGGAATGCCTCTCGTAAACTTACTGAACCTAAGTGGCGGAGAAGGTATTGCGTCCATGATTCCTGTCACAAAGGGCGAGTGGGAAGGTTTCCTCATTATGGTGACGCGGGAAGGGCTTGTAAAGCGCACAGCACTTAGCCAGTTCTCTAAAATTAACAAATCTGGATTGAATGCAATTACTTTCCGCGAAGATGATACGCTAATAAAAGTGCTTCGTTCTGACGGTGCGCGGGAACTCTTCCTAGGCACAAAAGAAGGACGTGGTATCCGTTTCGGTGAAAGCCTAGTAAGGCCGTCTGGGCGCACTGCAATGGGTGTAAGAGGAATGAAACTGCGTGAAGGCGATGAAATCATAGGCGCAACTGTAGCTGACGGGCAGGTTTTACTCGTTGCCGCCAATGGATATGGCAAATGTACCCCTCTGGAAGACTTCCGTGGTCAAAACCGCGGCGGTATGGGGATTATTGTATACAAACCATCCGAAAAAACAGGTAAGTTGGTAGGCATTGAAGCTGTAGGGGAAAATGACGGGTTAATGATAATAAACTCTGAAGGTGTTGTTATAAGAATCCGCATTGCAGACATTTCCGTCCAAGGACGATATGCTTCCGGTGTAAAGCTAATCAATATGAGCCAAGGCGTAACTGTAGTCAGCATGGCAAAAATAGTTGATGGCGGCATTGAAGAGGGCGAAGAAGAAATAGAAGTACCTCCCATTGTAACCGAAGAATAAATTTAGAAATATTATAAAAGGCATTCCGTTGGAATGCCTTTTTAATTTGCAATGTGTTCACGCTATTTTTTATCTGTGTTGGGGTAGCGGCTACTCAAATAAGTTGTTGCAAGGTCTAGGATTATTTTTTTATCTTCTTTTGAAGAGGTCGCTATACAGGTAATGCAAGAACACTAAATTTATCAAAGTCTTGTTCACTGTAGGTATATTTGAAAGTTTTTAAAACTGATGCAATACATGCTAATAATGTCATTTGTTAAGGGGGTAAATAACGCTTTACTAAGAAAGTCTGCAATAGCCATTCGGCAGAACGTTAAATACATATGAAACCCCATGCCATCAGGGGTGGGTTGTCAAGCATAATTTGGTTCTTTCCCAAATTAGTTGACAATTTTCCATATTTCAAACATTAAGACTTTGGTACGAAGCGTTGAGAAACTTGCTCTGCCGTACATGGTATGTTTAATTCGTTTTATTTTATTGATATTG
>Ga0131853_10000476_pt1 | contig 73652 bp, 64 predicted proteins | sample TergutLab28metaG_FD_92764 | JGI IMG/M metagenome (GOLD analysis project Ga0131853, IMG submission 92764) | Labiotermes labralis P1 segment gut microbial communities from Petit-Saut dam, French Guiana - Lab288 P1 (version 2) (version 2) | ecosystem: Host-associated > Arthropoda: Insects >... | reverse complement strand
CGCGCACCGCACATTCGTCTCGTGCATTGCACAAGAGCGTGTATGCCCGAAAGCGACATAAACCTCCGCCGGCAGGCGGAACCACATGATTTGAACGCACACAAACCAAAAGTCAAATGGGGGTCGTCAGGGGGCAAAGCCCCCTGACGCGCATTTTTTGCATACTTTTTTGGGCAAGATCAAAAAGTATGGCGCCTCAGCGCAACGAGCGCAGCGAGCCGCAGGCTCAGAAAAAACAAAGACAGCCTAGCGCGACGCGGTGTCGAGATTGGAGTCGCCTTGCCAGAGCATCTTCTCGCGGAGGTCTTTGCCGACGAGTTCCATCGGATGCTTGGCCAGCTGCATGCGCTTGGAGTTGAAGAAGGGGCGGCCGTTACGGTTTTCGGTGATCCATTTGTTGGCGAAGGTGCCGTCTTGGATGTCGGAGAGGACTTCACGCATTCTGGCTTTGGTTTCCGCGTGGGGAACGACGCGCGGGCCGGAGACGTATTCGCCGAATTCAGCGGTGTCGGAGATGGAGGTGTGCAGGCCGACTACGCCGCCTTTGTTGATGATATCGACGATGAGTTTGAGCTCGTGGACGCACTCGAAATAGGCGTTTTCGGGGGAATATCCGGATTCGATCATAACTTCGAAGGCGCAGCGCATGAGGTCTACCACGCCGCCACAGAGGACGACTTGTTCGCCGAAGAGGTCGGTTTCGGTTTCTTCGTCCATAGTAGTCTCGACGATACCGGCGCGTGCGCCGCCGATGCCCGCTAAGTAGCCGAGGGCGATATCGTAGCATTTGCCGGTGGCGTTTTGTTGGATGGCGACGAGGCAGGGCACGCCCTTGCCCGCCACGAATTGGCCGCGCACGGTGTGGCCGGGGCCTTTGGGGGCGGCCATGAAGACATCTACATCTGCCGGCGGGGTGATGAGGCGGTAGCGGATGTTAAAGCCGTGGGCGAAGGCGAGGGCCTTACCCTTGGTGAGGTAGGGTTTGATGTCTCTGTTGTAGACCTCAGGCGCGATGTCGTCTACGATGAGGAGCATGATGATGTCGCCTTTTTCGGTAGCTTCGGAGACGGTGAAAACATCGAAGCCTTCTTCGGTAGCGGCGTCCCAGGATTTGCCGGGGCGGGCGCCGATGATGACTTTTACACCGCTGTCACGGAGGTTGAGGGCGTGGGCGTGGGCTTGGGAGCCGTAGCCGATGATGGCGACGGTTTTACCGTCGAGCGCTTTGATGTTACAATCTTTCTCATAAAACATGTTTGCCATAGTTGAACTCTCCTTTTTCCTTCGTGTTTTCGTCAATGGTATATTGACCCCGTTCGAGGGCGATCATACCAGTGCGTACTAATTCAATGATACCGAACTCGCGGAGCAAAGTCTCGACGGCTTCAGTCTTTTCCTCGGCGCCGATGAGCGAGAGGGTGAGTGTCTCGGCGCAGACGTCGATGATGGAGCCGCGGAAGATGTTTGCGATTTGGATGACTTCATTGCGGATTTCGCTGGTTTGGGCTCTTACTTTGATTAATACGAGTTCTCGGCGAATAGATTGTCTAGGCTCCAGGAGTTTTACCGAATGCACCGGGAGGAGTTTGCGGAGCTGATTACAGAGCAGGTTCGCGTGCGCATCGTCCGCCATGACTTCGATGGTGATGCGGGAAATGAGCGGCGTGTCCGTCGTGCCGACGGCGAGAGATTCGATGTTGTAGCCTTTTTGCGAGAAAAGACGGGAGACTTGAGACAACACGCCGGGTTCGTTGGCTACTTGGACTGCTAGGGTGTGGCGTTTGATGTCGGACATGATGTGGGGTCCTCCTTTGTGGTGTGGCGATGTATTCTAAGGGTTGGCTGCGTCCTCTGCCAGGATTGCTTCTAAGTCTAAGGTCCAGTAGAACTCCTCGATGCGGATGAGTTGAGAAAATACAGCTGCGCCGCCTTGTGTTATGTGATGGTTTAGTGCGGCTCTTTTCAGCGCAATCATTTCATCTGTCATGGGAACTACGACCCGGTCAGCCCAATAGAGGGATGTGCGTGTGTCGAAATAAGGAAGAGGCGGAAAAGGCCATTGGGTATTGTCTATTTCCCCGGACGGACGAGGGGCGTCAAACGGCCAATGATTGGCCCACCGGGCCAGATTCAAGTTAGACCAACCCATGCCCCCGGCTGGGGGGAAACCTAAAATCGTAGCATTTAATGTGGGAAGAAATTCGATTTCTTCGTCGGCGTTTAGTTCTCTGAGCGCTTGGATCACAAATCGGTATGTATTGTTATGATCTGAATGTCCGTCATACACCATATGTGTATATATGGTCGTCGGTCTGAACTCTAACAGTACTCTTTTGATATCATCGGTTACGCTGCGTCCGTTTAACAGGGAAGAAGTGCCTCTGTGTGCAAAACCAAAATCAGGCAAGCCGACACTGTGATTGCCATATGCATGGACAGGGCTCCGGAGGTAGGGGATCACGCGGGGGGTATCGAAGTTCGGGCCGTATAAATAGCGCAAATGCGCGTCCGGATACCCGAAAATAATTAGGCTAGCGGGGTGTAGACCTAACTCCAACAATCCATTTTGCAACTCTATGATACGGGTTAAGCCTAAGGTAGCAGAACGGAAGTTGCCGTTTGTAATGACTACGACTTTTACGGTGTAGCCGCTCCGTAACGCGGTTAGGATAGAGCCGGCATAGAGGAGTAGTTCATCATCCGGGTGTGCGACAATAAACATTTTTATTGTGGATGATTTCGCAACCTCCATATAGTTCAGGTAGATAAACTGACCGGGCGTATATGGTCTGAATGTTACCGTGTTGTTCCCCGCTGTAAGAGGTAGGCCGATGGTTAGCAATAATCGACCATCCGGAAATGAGGCTGTCGGTACAAAGGTAAGGGTTCGGTCAAGGGCATGGTTGATGTACAAATTCATTTGGATCGCTTGGTCGGTATTGTTCGCGAAGCGTAGGGACGCGCTGTAGATGCCATCTTCGTTTACGTGGATAGGATGGAAGGTAATTTCTGACGCGGTTTGCCGGGCAATCGGATAGCGGACCCGCATGGCCGGGGCAGGTGTGCTAAGCGCTGTTTGCACAGAATGGGCCGGCGTGTTATGCACATTGCTTACGGCAGCGGCTAGGGGCGCGTGCTGCGTTAACGGCACGACTGGTGCGCCGCCAGGACCACCGCCGCAAGCTGCTAATATCAGGAGCATACATGCTGCCAATACGAGAACGAATACTTTTTTCATATGGTTCGCTTCTCTCCGCGCACTGCCATCCTCTGCGCTATGATGCGGCTAGTCCGCCAAAAATTCTGTGATGTGGCATCCGGCGCGCACCATAGGCCGGACGCGCTCATCGGGGTCGATGGCGCAGTCGATGACGTAGCCGGTGTTGGAGGCAATGGCTTCTGCCAGGGCGGCCTCCAGGTCTGCTACATTGGCGACGCGTTTGCCTTTGAGGCCGTAAGCCTCGGCTAGTTTGACGAAATCTGGGCCGCGGTCTAGGGTGGTTTGGGAGTAGCGTTCTTCGAAGAGGAGGGCTTGCCATTGCCGGACCATGCCGAGGGTGCCATTGTTGAAGATGCAGGTGATGACCGGGAGATTGTAGTGCGCTTCGGTGGACATCTCGTTTGCGTTCATGCGGAAGCAGCCGTCACCGGTGATGTGGAGGACAGTTTGGTCGGGATTTGCGGCTTTGGCGCCGATGGCGGCGCCGAGGCCGAAGCCCATTGTGCCGAAACCGCCGGAGGTGATGAGTTGGCCGGGGTAGCTGAAGTGAAAATGTTGGATTGCCCACATCTGGTGTTGACCGACGTCTGTGGCGACGATGGTGCGCTCAGGCAGCATGCGGGCGATGGTGCTGAGGGCTTCTTTTGGGGTTAGGCTGTCGGAATGGTCGTCGTATTGTGTCTCGGTGGGGAAGGAGAAGACTTCCTCTTTCCACGCGCTGTGGTCAAGTTGGGGGAACTGCTCGCTCAGAAGCGAGAGGACCTGGGCCGCGTCTCCAATGATGTGGTGGTCGGTTTGGATGTTTTTGTTGATTTCGGAGCGGTCGATGTCGATCTGGACGATTTGGGCGTTTTGAGCGAAACTGCCGAACCGCAGTCCCACGCGGTCTGAGAAGCGGCAGCCGACGGCGATGAGCAGGTCGCAGCGGTCACAGGCCTGGTTGGAGGCTTGGCTGCCGTGCATGCCAATCATGCCGGTGGTCAGCGGGTTTTTGCCGGGGAATCCGCCGCCACCCATGAGGGTGATGGCGACGGGGGCGTCGATGCGGTTGGCGAGGGCCATGAACTCGTCTTGCGCCCGGCCTCTTACAACGCCGCCGCCGCAGATGAGGAGGGGTTTTTGGGACGCTTTTATCATATTCGCCAGCTGGTCGATGTCGCCTTGATCCGGCTCGGGGGGGCGGAGGTCGTGTGAGGCGCGGCGGACGAGCGCGCCCAGACGCCCGCTCTGGTGGTGCTCGTCTTTCGGCAGGGGGGTGTATTCGGCTGTTGCGAGGGAGACGTTGCGGGGGATGTCGATCAGGACTGGGCCAGGACGACCACCGCGGGCGACGGCGAAGGCTTCGCGCACGATATCGGCGAGTTTGCTCACGTCGCGCACGAGGTAGTTGCATTTGGTGATGGGCATAGAGATACCGACGATGTCAACCTCTTGGAAGGAGTCTTTTCCAATCAGGTCTTCGTTGACGTTGGCGGTGATGAAGACTACGGGCGAGGAGTCCATGTAGGCCGTGGCGATGCCGGTGACGAGATTTGTCGCGCCGGGGCCGGAGGTGGCGAAACAGACGCCGACCTTACCGGAGCTCCGAGCATAACCGTCCGCCGCGTGAGAGGCGCCCTGTTCGTGGGCGGTGAGGATGTGGCGAAGTTTGTCCGAATAGGCATAGAGCGCGTCGTAGATGGGCATGACGGCGCCGCCGGGGTAACCGAAGACGGTATCGACCCCTTGTTCGAGGAGGCATTCCATGAGGATTTTTCCACCAGATAATCGCATACTGTATTCCTCCTTAAAAATGCGCAAAGCCCTGCCGTCAAAAACTAGACCGCAGGGCCAAAAGCCGGATGTTATATCGAGCTGCCTGTCGGCAAAGTCATTTTCCCTAACATAGCATTTCGCACGAAGATTGTCAATGGGAAATGTGCGTTTTGCCGATAAATGAAGCGGGTTTGGTAGAGGTGAATAAAAAAAGTGGCCCCGGCGATTGCCTAGGCCACTTTTTGCTCATTGTTTACAGAGGTTGTACGTTAACTGCTCTGCTCTTGGAGCTGTTTTTCGGATCCGGCTCAACTTCGTATTGAACCTTTTGGCCTTCTTCGAGGGTTTTGAAACCGTCGGTTTGGATGGCGGAGAAGTGTACGAAGACATCTTCGCTTCCGTCATCGTTGGAGATGAAGCCATAGCCTTTGTCTGCGTTGAACCATTTTACTGTTCCTTGTTGCATTGTAGTGCCTCCTGAAAAAAATAAATAATTGAAATCTGAAAACGACGATCACATGTTTTCGCCAGACATCGAAACCGTTCAATGCCTCGCAAAAACATGTGAGCAAACGAACAGATGACGCTGTAAGCATAGCATACGTTTTTGTCCATGTCAACAGAAAAAATCAACATCTGGCGTCGATTTCTGTGGAAAAAATAGCACTATACATCGCCGATTTGTGATACACTATATGTGGTATATTTTAGAGAGTTCTTCTCCCCGCCGATGGCGGGGAGACTACTTATATAATTAGGAGGGATGTGGCGTGACCCAGTTCGAGACTTTAGGCCTTCAGGGTGTCATCTTCGATATGGACGGGTTGCTTTTTGACACGGAGGTCCTTTATATGGACGCTTGGCTTCGTGTCGGGGAGATCATGGGTTATCCCATCACGATGGAGATTGCGAAGAAGACGATTGCGCGGCATAGTTTGGAATCTGAACGGATGCTGCAATCTTTCTTTGGTCCGGCGTTTTCTATCGCGGAGGCGCATCGGTTGTTGGTGGAACAAGTCCGGCCTTATTTGATGAAGCATGGGATGCCGGAGAAGGCGGGGGCGCGGGACTTGTTGCAGTTGTTGCGGGACAAGGGGATTCCCATTGCGCTGGGGACTTCGAACGGTCGCCCTGTCGCGCTGGCGTATTTGATGGGGTCGGGTTTGATCGAATATTTCGGGGCCATTGTCACGGGTGACGATGTGGAGCATAAGAAGCCCGCGCCGGATATCTTCCTTAAGGCTGCTGCGGAACTGGGGCTTGCGCCCGAGCGGTGTATTGTATTGGAGGATTCTCCCATCGGGATTGAGGCGGCCTACAGGGCCGGGTGTCTCCCCGCAATGGTGCCGGATTTGCTGGGGCCGACGGAAGAGACGGCGGGCCAGGTCTGGCGGGTGTTTGGGAGTTTGGTTGAGGTGCGGGAGTTTTTGTTCGCGGAGTAGAAATGAGCGTATAAAGGAGCGCCACGTATGCCCAGATTTTTTGTAGATCCCGGCAACATCGGATCCACCCATATCCGTCTTGACGCAGAGGATGGTGCCCACATCCGCGTATTGCGGCTTGGAGTCAAGGAAACCTTTGTCGTTTGCGACGGCATGGGGGGCGATTATCGCTGTATTCTCGATGGGGATGCGGCGCGGATTCTCGAACAGGCAGAGAATCAGGCGGAGCCGAGGGTGCGCTGTACGGTTTATCTCGCCCTCACGCGGGGAGAGCGGATGGACTATGCGATCCAGAAATCCGTGGAGCTTGGCGCGCACGCAATCCGGCTGTTCCCGGCGTCGCGGTGTGTGGTGCGGTATGAAGGGAAAGATGTCGCCAAGAAACTTGCGCGGCTGCAAAAGATTGCCTTGGAGGCGGCGAAGCAGTCCGGCCGGGGCATGGTCCCTCGAGTGACTGCCGCTTCGGATTTTCGATCTGCAATGACAGAGGCCGCTCTGGCAGAGCAGCCCTTGTTTTTCTATGAAAATGAGGTGGGACAAGGCATTCGCGCGGCCCTGGATAGACGGCCCGAATTTCAGTCTGCCAGCCTTGTTATTGGGCCAGAAGGTGGCTTTGCGGATGAGGAGGCTGCCCTTGCGTCGGAGATGGGACTTAGCTCCGTGTCTCTCGGCGCACGGATTTTGCGAGCGGAGACGGCTCCGGTGGTGGCCTTGGCGGGGGTTTTGTTCTATAGCGGAGATTTGTAAGCCGAGGTCGATTGTGTCAACGGAATAGAGATCTTTGGGTCGTTGCGGATGGCGCTATGCGGCCGCTCATTGCGTCTCCGATGGCGGTGATAAAGGCGTCGCGCGTGCTCTCTACTTGGTCAAATGAGCCGCGGGCGTCCATTCCGATGAAGCAGAAGATATGCGCGACTTCTCCGGTTCCGTCAAAATCTTGCATGCGCTCGAGCGTGAAAACTTGCAGGCCCCATGTGCCGTTATATGCGACGCCAATATAGGTGCTGAGCCATGCCAGGTCCATGTCGAGGAGTTCGATGATGAACGCGCGGGTGTCTACATCGATTTCTGCGAATGTGATATCTGCGATGTGTTCGTTGCCGAGGCCGAAGTCGTCTGCGAACTCCAGCAGTTCTTCATCGCTGTGGGGCGGTGTATCTGTCAAAGCTGACAATTCGCGGAAGATGATGTCTGCCACCGCGAACTCCCAGAAGTCGAGGGTATGATCCCAGAGTGCGTCGATATCAGCGGTGAGCAGTTCGTCTATGAGGTTCGCTTCGTACATAAACACCGACATCGGGAAATAGGACTGTTCAAAGAGATATCTTGCGTCATATTGGGCCAGGGTGAGACGCTCGCCGTCCTCAAAAAGCGCCTCTCGCAAATCACGCACGGAGGTGGGGATGTCTGGTGCGGGGGTTGCTGCTGGCGTTGCGGACGGTGTGGGCGTTGCCGTTGCTGTTGTTGGCGTGGGGGTTGTTTCGATTGTTGCAGGGCCCCCTGTGCAGGCGGTGAGCAGAAGGATGATTAGCAGGAGGCTAAGGGCTTTTATTTGTTTTTTGCGCATCGTGGGGGTCCTCTTTTTCTTTATAGATTCTTTATTAGCCTGCGGCTCGCTTTGCTCGTTTCGCTGAGGCGAGGTACTTGTTTGCGTCAGCAAAAAAGTACCCAAAAAAGTGACTTAAGAGAAACGCAGTTTCTCTTAAGGATCTCTTCCTTTTGACTTTTAGTTTGTGGGTGCTTAGAGTCTCCGGTTCCGCCTGCCGGCGGAAGTTGTGCCGCTTTCGGGCATGCACGTTCGGGCGAGGGATGTAGGGGCGATCAACACGCCACAATAGGCCTGATGGCCTAGAGAATCTCTCTGAATATAGCGAAAAAATCAAGAGAGCAGCTGTGCAACCTCCCACAGTTGCGAAACGGTCATAAACCCCAACTGGCTATGTGCCAGCGCTCCATCGCTGTCGATGAACAGCGCCATAGGTACCCCACGGACCGCATAGGCGGACTGCGCATCGCCGTAGATGTCGTAGAGCGACGGGAAGGTAAACCGATCTTCCTCCATAAAAGCTCTAGCCGCGTCCAGTTCGCCGCGGCGTTGGCCGAGTTGGGTGAGGTTGACGGCTAAGATTTGGAATTGGTCGCCCACTTGCTGATAGAAGGATTCTAGTTCTTCCATACCCTGTGTACACCAGGTACACCAAGAGGTCCAGAAGTAGACGACGGTGGGACGGTCACCCAGAAAGTCGCTGAGGAAGACGGGGATTCCTGCTTGGTCTTCTGCGGCGAAATCTGGCGTTGTAATGGTGGGGGCTGTTATGGTCGGCGGGCTGGGCTCTGCGGTGAGGCTGCCGTAAAGCAAATACGCGCCGCCCAGGAGAATAAGGAGGCCGAGGAGGAGCAAAATGGGAATTATTTGCTTTTTTGTCATTGTCAGTGTCTCTTTCCCTGTGATATAATCCTATTGTACCATACAGTTCATACAACAGGAAAGGGGAAATGATCTATGCCAGAATTGAAAGGATCCAGAACGGAGCAAAATCTGCATGCGGCGTTTGCCGGAGAATCTATGGCGAGAAACAAGTACACGTATTACGCTAGTGTTGCGAAAAAAGAGGGCTATGAGCAAATTGCCGCCTTTTTCCTTGAAACCGCTGAAAACGAAAAAGAGCACGCAAAGCTCTGGTTCAAGCATCTCGGCGGGGTGAACGATACCATGCAAAACCTGCTCGACGCCGCTGAGGGCGAGAATTACGAGTGGACGGAGATGTATAGGGAGTTTGCGGCAGTTGCGCGGGAAGAAGGATTTACCGCGATTGCCGTGCAGATGGAAAAGGTCGGCGAGGTTGAGAAGCACCACGAGGAGCGGTATCGCAAACTGTGGGAGAACATTGAGATCGGCAAAGTGTTCCATCGGGAGAAAAAAGTCCACTGGTTCTGCCGGAACTGCGGCTATACGATGGAAGCCGAAGCCGCGCCGGAGAAGTGCCCGGCCTGTATCCACCCGAGGGCGTATTTCGAGCTTTGGGTGCCGAATTATTAAGATAACGCTGTGTCGAAAATCCGCCCCCCGGAGGGGGCGGATTTTTTGTGCATTTTGGGAACAATTCATTGCTTTACAAGGAAAAACATGGTATACTACTAGCCTCTATGTGCCTGTTTGGAATCTAAATCTGCAAAGGGGTGAGCGTTTTGAATCAGAAAATAGTTCGGCTTTTGCAGCCGGGGATGCGGCTTTATTTTATTGTGATTGTCCTGTTTGCCGCTTCGGCGGCGCTGTTTGACTATCGCCTTGCCGCGGGATACGCTCTGGTCGGGCTGCTCCTCTTTGTTTACTCGAAATTTACGAGCCATCGGCAGAAGAAGGCCTTGCTCGGATATTTGGAAGAGCTCTCTTATAAAGTGGAGACGGTCAAAAAAGACCACATGATCCACTTCCCTGTGCCCATGGTGATCTTTCGGCTCGACAATGAAGAGATCATCTGGTCGAACCAGCGATTCACGGATATGACCGGGGGCAGGGAACATGTGTTTGAACACAATCTTTCCGATGCCGTGCCCGGGTTCGACACCCGCTGGTTAAAGGAGGGTATGGCAGAATGCCCGGAACTGCAGACAATTGCGGGGCGGAGATATCGGGTGTTTGGCAATGTCGTGCGGATGGAGACGGAGGACCAGCTGCTCGGCAACATGTATTGGATGGATGTGACGGAACTCGCGGAAATCAGTGATCGGTATTGGCGCAGCCGTCCGGTTTGTATTTTGATTGTGCTGGATAACTATGGCGAGCTGCTCGGCGGGCTGACCGAGAAAGAAAAGAGCACCATTTTAGCCGATATCGACGAGTACATCAGCCAGTGGACGAGCGCGTCGGACGGGATTCTCTGCCGCTTTGACCGGGACCGGTATCTGCATCTTGTGGAAGCGCAAAATCTTGCGGCCTATGTCGATAGCCGCTTCTCCCTCCTCGACAGTGTGCGGGAAATTGTCAATAGTGCGGGTATTGTGGCGACGCTTTCGATCGGGATCGGGCATGATGGGGCGAATTTTGACGAGAACCATGAGTATGCAAAACTCGGGGTCGAGATGGCGCTTTCCCGCGGCGGAGATCAGGCGGTGGTGAAAGATCGGTATAACTTCGAGTTTTACGGCGGCAAGTCCACGGCGCAGGAGCGGCGGACGAAGGTGCGCAGCCGGGTCACGGCGGCATCTTTGGAGAAGCTTTTCCTCGCGGGGGGCAGAATTTTTATCATGGGGCACGGCTATGCCGACTATGACAGCTTCGGCGCGGCGGCCGGTATCTGCTGTATTGCCCGCAAACTCCAAAAGGAGCCGCGCATGATCTTAGACCCGGAGCGGCACGGCGTGGAGCCAATTTGGAGCCAAATGAAAGACTTGCCGGAATATGAGGGCGTATTTATTAGTCCCGCGGTCGCGCTGGCGGAGGTGAAGGCGGGTGATATCCTGGTGATTGTGGATACGAACCGTCCGGATCAGCTTGAGGTGCCGGAACTGCTCACACGGGTTGAGAATGTGGTTGTGATCGACCACCACAGGCGGGCGGCGGAGTATATCCAAGACGCCACGATCAACTTCCACGAGCCCTATGCTTCATCTGCTGCGGAACTGGTGACGGAGTTGTTGCAATATACGGTGGAGCCGGCAGATGTCCTCCGGCTCGAGGCGGAGGCTTTGCTTGCGGGCATTGCGATGGATACGAAGAATTTCACCCTGCGCACCGGGAGCCGGACCTTTGAGGCGGCGGCTTTTTTGCGCCGGGTGGGGGCCAATACCGCTGAGGTCAAGCGGATGATGCAGAGCGATTTCGAAGGCACTGTGGCCCGGTATGACGTGATCCGGCAGGCGGAACTTTACCGGGAGGGGATTGTCATCTCTGCGCCAGATGTGCCTGTGGACCGCATAACGGCGTCGCAGGCGGCGGATGAACTGCTCAACATTGCCGGGATTCAGGCCAGTTTTGTTATGACACCCTTTGAGGGTGGGATATCCATCTCCGCGCGGAGTATCGGAGATGTGAATGTGCAGGTAGTGCTTGAAAAACTGGGCGGCGGAGGTAATCGGTCTACGGCCGGGGCCCAGCTGAAGGATCGGAGTCCGTGTGAGGCTCTGGACGAACTCAAAGCAGCGATCGACGCCTATTGCGAACATGAGGCGAAAGACATAGGCCAAACACAAACGAAGGAGGACCAGTGATATGAAAGTAATCCTGTTGGCAGAGGTAAAGGGTACAGGAAAAATCGGAGATGTTGTGGAGATTTCGGACGGGCACGCCAGAAATTTTCTGATTCCCAGAAAACTTGCGGTGGAAGCGAACGCGAAGAATTTGAATGATCTCCAGCAAAAACAGGCCAAGATAGCCAAGCAAAAAGAATTAGATACGTCGAACGCGAAAGCGGTTGGGGAGAAGCTGAAGAGCGTCACCGTCAAAGTCGCCGCACGGGGCGGCGAGGGCGGTCGGCTTTTTGGAGCTGTGACAACTGCGGAGATTGTCGAGGCTTTGGAAAAACAGCATAAGATTGTGATCGAGAAGAACAAGCTGGTGCAAGAGGAGCCGATTAAGAACTTTGGAACCTATGAGGTCAAGGTGAAACTCGGCCACGAGCAGAGCGGTGTGATTCAGTTGCAGGTTGTTCCGGCGGAGTAATTTGCCATGGGCTATTTATGAGCCTTGCTGGCTCGTAGGCTGAATGTCCTGCCGGACGGGCCTTCTTTTTGCTTCGCCAAAAAGAAGCAAAAAGGCGATTCAAGAGAAACCATATGGTGTCTCTTGAAAATCTCTTCCTTTTGACGTTTATTCTGTGCGTACAAGAGGCATGTCTTCCGCCTCGCCCGGCGGATGGGAGTGCAGTGCGAAAAGCACCGCACATTCGTCTTGTGTACCGCACAAGAGCAGACGTGCCCGAAAGCGGCCCTACTTCCGCCGGCAGGCGGAACCACAAGCCCTGAATGCCCACAAACCAAAAGTCAAATAGGGGGTCTTTGGGGGCAAAGCCCCTAAATCGCCTTTTTTGCATACTTTTTTGTGCGACACAAAAAAGTATGTCGCCTCAGCGAAACGAGCGCAGCGAGCCGCAGGCTCATAAAAAAATAGAAACCCGCATATGGCAAATAAAGAAACGCAAAAGATGAAAGGATGGTGATTCAACATGGACGAACTCTTCAACCGCGTGATGCCGCATAGCCTTGAGGCGGAGCAGGCGGTATTGGGAGCGATGTTTCTGGATGCGCGGCGGATTCCGGACGTGATCCGAGTACTGAAGCCGTCAGACTTTTATCTGGAGTCGAATCGGAATATTTTCGAAACCATCCTGACCATGTTCAATCACTCCAAAGCGGTGGACGCGGTAACAGTCCTCGACCAAATGCGGATTGACGGGACCGCGAATGAAGGCTCGCCGCGCTACATCGCGGAGCTTGTGAATCTGCGGCCCACGGCGGTCAATGCGTTGGAATATGCCGCTATCGTGCGGGACAAGGCTATTCTGCGGCAGGTGGCGGAGGCTTCGAGCAAGATCACGGAATATGCGCACACCGGCGGGGCGAAAGAAGTACTCGATTTCGCCGAGGAAAACATCTATCAAATTCGCTCTGGACGGACGACGGGTGGGTTGACGGCGGTGAGCACCGCCTTGCAAGAGGCACTCGAGAAGGTGCGTGAGGCGGAAAAACGAGGGGATGAGATTCCGGGCATTACCACGGGCCTCCCCGATCTGGACCGGATTATCATGGGCCTCAACAAGTCGGACCTCATTTTTATCGCGTCTCGCCCAGGTATGGGTAAGACCAGTATCGCGCTGAATCTGACGCTTGCGGCGGCGAAACAATCGCAGAAAGCGGTGGCGTTTTTCTCCTTGGAGATGAGCCGGGAACAGCTCGCGCTCCGTCTCCTCGCGGGTGAGAGCCATGTGAATACGAAAAAACTCCAAACCGGTCGGCTGAGTGCGGACGATTGGCGGCGGTTCATGAGCGCGGCGGCGGATATCAGCCGGACGAAAATCATGCTCGACGATAACTCCATGCTCACCGTGTCGGACATGCTCGCGCAATGCAGGCGCCTCGGGGATGATTTGGGCCTGGTCGTGATCGACTATCTCCAGCTCATGACCTCGGCCGGGTTTGGCCAGGGGGCTTCGAATCAGAATCGGACGCAGATTGTGTCGGAGATTTCGCGCTTTCTCAAGATTATGGCGAAAGATTTGAATGTGCCTGTGGTTTGCCTGTCTCAGCTGAACCGCGCCTCGGCGGATCGGCAGAATAAACGGCCGCAGCTGCAAGACCTCAGAGAGTCCGGCTCGATTGAGCAGGACGCGGATATTGTTATGGGCCTATATCGGGAAGACTATTTCAACCAAGAGGTGGAGAACCCAAACGAGGCCGAGTGTATTGTCATGAAAAACCGCCACGGAGAGACGGGCACCGTCCGGCTCCTGTGGAAGCCGGAATATACCGCCTACACTTCCTTGGAACGCCGCCATGACGATCCGGGCTATTGAGCATAAGACGCTGGATTGGGTCCGGTGGCAGGGGTTGATTGAGGAGGGAGACACGGTGCTCCTCGCCCTGTCCGGCGGGGCGGATTCGGTGTGTCTTGCGCGGGTGTTGCTGGCGCTGCGGGGATGTCTGGGGATACAGGTTCGGGCGGCGCATTATAATCATCAACTTCGGGGCGAAGCTTCGGGGCGGGATGAGGCTTTTGTGTGTGCATTTTGTAATGCGTTTGACATCCCACTCGTTGTGGGGACAGGGGATGTGGCGGGTGAGGCCGCACGATCCGGGCGCGGTATCGAAGAAACCGCGCGGGAGATGCGCTATGCTTTTTTGGAGGCGACGGCCCAAGCTTTGGGTGCGAATAAAATCGCCACGGGGCACCATGCGGATGACAATGTGGAGACGGTTTTGCTCCATCTGATTCGGGGTGCGGGGATTCGGGGCCTTGCCGGGATTCCGCCGCAGAGAGGACAAGTTGTGCGCCCGATCCTCGCCCTAGAGCGGGCGGAGGTTGAGGCGTATTTGTCGGAGTTGGGGCAGGATTTTGTGACGGACGCAACGAACGCGGATATGACGATTCGTCGCAATGCGCTCAGGCATCAGGTGTTGCCGTTGCTTCGGGCGGAGAATCCGAATTTGGCGGGGACGGTGCTTCGGCAATCGGAGTTGCTTCGGCAGGATAATTGGTATTTGGATGAGGTGGCGACAGGGGCGTTTGAGCGCGGCGCCCATCTGTCTGTAGCAGAGCTCACCGCCCTTGACCCGGCCATTGCTTCGCGGGTGATCGCGTTTGCGGTGCGCGCTGTCGGCGGGGAAGCGAATGCTGCGCATGTGTGGCAGATTTTAAGCATTGCCGCTGGCAATGACCCCTCTGCGGAGACGCATGTGCGGGGAGATGTTACGGTTTGGCGGGAGTATGATCGTTTGATGTTTGAGCCGACGAGAGGCGCTGTGCCGACTTTTGAATCGGTAGTTTTGCCCGCAGAGGGGATGGTTTTGCTCCCCGAGGTGGGGCTTTTTGTTGGGATTGGGGCGGATTTTGTGAAAAATCCGGAAACAATTCGCGCTTTGCACTTTAAAAGCGCGGCTATCTGTGGTAGAATAACCGTCAGGCCGCGACAGGCTGGGGATCAACTGCGCCTTCCGGGGCGTGGAGGAACGAAAACGGTCAAGAAACTGTTGATCGAAGCGCGAATCCCGGCCAGAGAGAGAGAGAGCCTTCCCGTCTTTGCTGACGACCTAGGCGTGATCGCCGTTGACCGCATCGGAATCGACGAGCGGGTGGCCCCGGGTCCGGGAGATAAAATTTTGACGATTGTTGTGGGGGACGAAACATGCACAAAGATGTAGGCGCGATCTTGCTCAATGAGGCTGAAATCAAGGCCAGAATTTTAGAGATGGGCGCGGAGATTGCCGCGGAGTACAAAGACAAAAACCCAGTGATGATCGCTGTGCTCAAGGGCTCGTTTATCTTTATGGCGGATTTGGTGCGGGCCATGGATATGCCCAGCCGGATTGAGTTTTTGGGCGTGTCGTCCTATGGCGACAAGACAACGACTACGGGCGCGGTCCAGATTACGCGGGACTTAGACTGCGACATCGAAGGACGGCATGTGATCGTCGTGGAAGATATTTTGGATAGCGGGTTGACGCTGAGTTACCTCATTAGCTATCTCCAAAATCGAAAACCTGCCTCGGTCGCGATTTGCACGCTGCTGGATAAGCCGGAGCGGCGCAAGGTCGAGGTGGACGCGCGGTATAAAGGCTTCACCATCCCGGACGCTTTCGTCGTGGGATATGGCCTCGATTTCGCGGAGCAATATCGGAATCTGCCCTATATTGGGGTGTTAAAACCGGAAGTATACGCATAATGCGTTAGGATAAGTTAAGTACAGTAGGAGTTGATGGATTGAGTGCGATGAACAAAGGACCTTCGAGAGCGAATAGTCTGGGTCTTTACGCCCTGATTGCGTTTATGTTGCTCGGCTTTTTTGCCTGGCAGAGCCGGACAGTTGAGGAAGATGTGGTTCTCTATTCGGATGTCCGCACCTATTTCGAGCAAGAGCTCGTGCGGGAAGTTCGGGTTGAGGGAACGGAACTGTTGCTGGTCGTCGAGGAAGCTTATCTGGACGAATACGGGGAGCAGAACCTCGATGAATATGGAAAACCGGCCTATCAGCGCCGGGATGTGACTTATGATCTTCGGAGCTTTGATCTGTTTTTTGTCGATCTCCACGGCCTTGTCCTCGAACAGTTTGAGGCGGGGATTATTGAGAATTTCGACTACACGCGCGGATGGCAGACGCCGTGGTGGATGACGCTGATCCCCTATCTGTTTATCATCGTGCTGTTCTTCGTCGTCTGGTATTTCATAATTAACCGCGCCGGTGGCGGCGGCGGACGAGAAGGTATGCGGCACGGGAAGATCAAGCCGCGTCTTGGCAGCGAGATGGAGAAGAAGGTACTCTTTAGCGATGTGGCCGGGGCGGACGAGGAAAAAGAAGAACTGCAGGAGATTGTGGAATATCTGAAGGACCCGAGTCGGTATACAGAACTCGGCGCGCGGATTCCGAAGGGTGTGATCCTCGTCGGGCCGCCGGGTACGGGTAAGACCTTGATCGCGAAGGCGGTTGCGGGGGAGGCGGGGGTGCAGTTCCTCAGCATTTCCGGCTCAGATTTTGTGGAGCTCTATGTGGGTGTCGGCGCGAGCCGCGTGAGAGACTTGTTCGATCAGGCGAAGAAGGCCGCGCCTTGCATTATCTTTATCGACGAGATTGACGCCGTGGGCCGTCAGCGCGGCGCTGGTATGGGTGGCGGCCACGATGAACGTGAGCAGACGCTCAACCAGCTCCTCGTCGAGATGGACGGGTTCGGCACCAACATGGGCGTCATCGTCATGGCGGCGACGAACCGGAAGGATATTTTGGACGCGGCATTGCTCCGTCCGGGCCGATTTGATCGGCAAGTCTATGTCGGTCTGCCGGATGTGCGGGGCCGGGAGGCGATTTTGAAGGTCCACGCCAGAGGCAAGCCCCTGGGAGACGATGTGGACCTCGGGTCTATCGCCAGAGGTACGCCAGGGTTCAGCGGCGCGGATTTGGAGAACTTGCTCAATGAGGCTGCTCTGCTTGCGGCGCGGCGGCATCTGCGTTTTATCACTATGGCGGAAGTGGAAGAGGCTGTGCTGAAGGTGATGATGGGCCCGGAGAAGAAGAGCCGGGTGGTTACCGAGAAGGCGCGAAAGCTCACGGCTTACCATGAGGCGGGCCACGCGGTGTCCGCGCGGTATTTGGAGAGTGTGGACCCTGTGCATCAGATCACCATCGTCCCGCGCGGCGGGGCGGGGGGCATGACGGTGTATCGTCCGCAGGAAGACAAATCTTACGGCTCGAAAAAAGAACTGTTTGAGCGCATTGTCTCAGCGATGGGCGGTCGGGTCGCGGAGAAGATTTATATGGACGACATCTCCACCGGCGCCGTGGGCGATATTCAACAGGCGACGGCGATTGCACGGGCGATGGTCATGCAATACGGCATGAGCGAAAAAGTCGGGCCGATTTCTTACGATTCGTCCGGCGGGGCGGTGTTCATCGGACGGGACTTCGCGCAGACGAAGTCTTACTCGGAGAAGGTCGCGGCGGAGATTGACGAAGAGATCAAGCGCATTTTCGACGAGGCGATGGAAATTTGCGAGAAGATCATCCGCGAGCATGACGACATCATGAAAATGACAGCGGATTATCTGCTGGAGAACGAAGTGATGGACGGGAACGTGTTTGATTATCTCTGCGAACATGGCGAGTTCCCACCGGCGGATATGAAAAAAGCCAGCATGTTTGAGCGCATGGCGGATGAGCGGGCCGAATCGGAGGCGACAGAGCCGGAGACGGCGGAAGCGGAAGACGCTACGGAGCCGGAAGATGACGATTACGATGACGGCTGGGAAGAGGAAGACGAAGAAGACAACTAAACCGTAGGGGGCGGGGATGGAACCCCGCCCCTACGCATGTTTGAAGGAGATGCAGCAGATGAAACTAGGTATTGTGGGGCTGCCCAACGTGGGCAAGAGTACATTGTTCAATGCCATCACAGAGGCGCAGCACGCGGAGGCGGCGAACTATCCCTTTTGCACCATTGACCCCAATGTGGGAACGGTATCCGTGCCGGATGAGCGGCTGGCTTTTTTGACGGAGCTTTATAGCCCGAAGAAGGTCACGCCGGCGGTGGTGGAGTTTGTGGATATTGCGGGCCTCGTTAAAGGCGCGCACGCGGGAGAGGGGCTGGGGAACCAGTTTTTGTCCCACATCCGGCAGACGGCGGCGATTATCCATGTGGTGCGCTGTTTTGACGATGAGAATATCATCCACGTGGAAGGCGGACCCGACCCGATCCGGGATATTGGGATTATCGAACTGGAATTGATTATGAGCGACTTGGAATCCGTCCAGCGGCGGGTGGATAAGGCGCAGAAGACCGCGAAGAGCGGGGAGCGGCAGGCGAAATGGGAACTGGAAGTGTTCACGGCGCTCCTTGCCCATTTGGATCAAGGACTCCCCGTGCGGAGCTTTGCGCCGCACTCAGACGCAGACCTTGAACTGGTGCAGCAGAGCGAGTTTTTGAGCGCGAAGCCTGTGATTTATGCCGCGAATATGGATGAGGCGAGTTTCACCGGGAAATCGGGCGTGAATCCTTATTTTGACAAGGTGGTTGCCCACGCGGCGAAAGAGGGGGCGCAGGTGCTCGCGATTTCGGCGAAGGTGGAGCAGGAGATCGTCCAACTCCCGCAAGAAGAGCGGTCGATGTTTTTGGAGGAGTTGGGGCTGGAGCAGTCTGGATTGGACCGTTTGATTCAGTGCTCCTACACCCTGCTCGGGCTCATTTCCTTCCTCACAGCGGGACCGGAGGAGGTTAGAGCGTGGACGATCACACGCGGCACCAAGGCCCCACAAGCGGCGGGGAAAATCCACTCCGATTTTGAGCGCGGTTTCATCCGCGCGGAAATCGTGGCCTTTGACGATCTGAAAGCATGCGGCGATATGAACGCCGCGAAGGCGAAGGGATTGGTTCGCTCGGAGGGTAAGGAGTATGTTATGGTAGATGGAGACGTGGTTCTGTTTCGGTTTAATGTGTAGCAAAACGAATGCAAGCATTCGTTTTGAAGAGGAACCGGCCTGCGGGCCGGATCGCGCGGCGGGCTAAGGTGTCCCGGTCGAGGCAAAGCCCCGCCCGGGACGAATCTCATTTTTCGCCTCTGGCGCACATAGAACGAAACTTCCTTTTGCCAAAGGCAAAAGGTTAGTTGAGTCAATACCCGAAGGGTGCTATCATGCACTTGTCGGCGAAAAAGCTTTTTACGGAAAAGGACGAGGGATAAGGAATGAAAAAACTGCTCAAAGCCAGCGGTATTATCAACGCGATCTGCCTCATTACCTTGATCTTATTCCTAGGCATCCAGTTGCCTGCCTTTGGCATGTGGTTTTATCGTTGGCAGTATAGCGCCAACGACACTTACGCGGCGGTGGATATGGAGCCGGAGCATTTGCATGAGGTGACAGAGCACATGATCCGCTATATGCAGGGGCGGCTGGATCGGGAGTATGGCTTGCAAATTGAGACTGTGGTCGGCGGGGAAGTGCGGTATTTTTTCAGCGAGATTGAGATTCGCCATATGGTGGATGTTTGGGACCTCTTTGTTGTCGGGATCGCTGTGCGGAATGTGTTGTTTGCGCTGTTTTTGTTGACGCTGGGGCTGTTTCTTGTCAAGGGGCGGAATCAGATACGAGATCTGCTGCGGAGTTGGCAGATCGGGGCGGCGGCGGTGTTTTTTGGCCTTCTTACGCTGGTGATTGCGATTGCGGTCAATTGGCATCACGCTTTTGTGGTGTTCCATGAGATTTTCTTTGATAATGACTATTGGCAACTCGACCCGCGGGTGGACTTGCTTATCAACATTGTGCCTTATGACTTCTTTATTACAACGTCTATCTTTATTGGCGGATTTTTTGCGGCGGGGTTGGGGCTTTTGTTCCTCGGATCTACGCTGCTTTTACGGAAGGTGAATTGATGTTATTTCAACTCGAAGGTGTGAAAGTGCAAGAGTTTGCGGCGTATTCTGACCTGGAGATTCAGGCGGGGCGCGTCACGTTTTTGGCGGGTGCGTCTGGTACGGGAAAGAGTACCTTGCTGCGGCTGCTCAATGGCATGATCTCAGCGACGGCGGGGACAGTCCGCTATCTTGGGAAGCCCATTGAGGAGTATGACCCTGTTCCGCTGCGGCGAGAGGTGCTTCTTGTGGGGCAGTCGGTGTATTTGTTCGACAAATCGATTCGCGAGAATTTTGAGATGTATTACGCTTATCGCGATTTGCCTGCGCCCAGTGAGGAGACGATGCGGCACTATCTCGACCTCTGCGCGGGGCCGTTTCCCTTAGATAGTGTGTGTAATCTGCTTTCAGGTGGGGAGCGGCAGCGGGTGTTTTTGGCGATTTGCCTGTCGCTGGGACCGAAGGTGCTGTTGCTGGATGAGCCGACCAGCGCTTTGGACGACAACACCTCAACAGTATTGATGGAGCGGGTTACGGCGTATTGCAAAAAGGCTGGGATTACGTTGATTGTCGTCTCGCATGACAGTGCGCTCGCGGCGCGGTTTGCGGAGGAGACGATTACGCTCGGGGGAGGTGCGTCGTAATGGATCAAGGCATTGTTGCGATGAATCTCTGGCAGTTTGCGCTGATTTATGTGCTGCTTTTGGTTGTGCTGGCGGTGATGAAGAAGTGTAAGATTAACCAGACGAAGCTGCTGGTTGTCGCAAGTATGCGCATGACGGCGCAGCTTGTGCTGGCGGGGCTGATTCTGACCTATATTTTCGAAAATCCGCATCCGTTGTTTACGGTTGCGTATATTTTGCTGATGACGGGGTTTGCGATTTATCTGGTGTTACAGCGCAATCCTTCGCTCAATCCGCGGTTTAAGGTGATTGCGGGGGCTTCGCTCGCGTTGACGGGGATTTCGATTGTCTGCTTTTTTGTGATGGTTGTGGTGGGGGTTAATTTGTTTAACCCGCAATATACGATCCCGATCAGCGGGATGATTATCGGTAACGCTATGACGGGGGTGAGCCTGGGGCTCCAGACGTTTTATAGCACGATTAAGACGCAGCGCGTGCAGATTGAGACTTTGCTTAATCTTGGTGCGACGCCGAAAAAAATTCTTACGCCTTTTGTAAACGGAGCCTTGGAGACGGCGCTTTTGCCGACGCTGAACTCCATGCTGGGTATGGGGATTATCTCCCTGCCGGGGATGATGACGGGGCAGATTTTGTCTGGCACGATGCCGATGACGGCGATTTTGTACCAGATCGCGATTATTATCGCGATTTGCACGGTGACTTGTTTGTCTGTGTTTTGCGCGCTGTTCTTTGGGGCGCGGACCTTGTATAATGAGCGGGACCAGATGACGGTGTAATGGGCGCCGTTTTGTGTTACTGGAGCAAAGGAGGTTTTTGTGATGGCGCAAAACTTTGTGGAAGAATATGTTTTGATTAACGGGATATCGCAGTATTTTTTGCACATTCCGAATGCGAGCAAAGACGTGCTGATTATGCTGCATGGTGGGCCGGGGCTGGCGAATTCTTATGTGGCCTATTATCAGCAGCCGTATTTGGATTTTTGTAATGTGGTCTACTACGACCAGCGCGGGGCGGGGAAGACGCAATTGCGGAATCAGAGCGCGTCGGAGAGTCTCACTTTGGATACTTTATTAGAGGATTTGAAACAGACGATTGCGTATGTGAAAGAAAAATATGGGACAGATAGAATTTTCCTGCTGGGGCATTCTTGGGGGTCTATGCTGGGAACGCAATATATCCTGAGATATCCGCAAGATGTGATGGGGTATATTGGGTATGGGCAGGTGGTTGCCGATGCTGTGCAGAGCAGGAGTTGGTACGCGTGGTTGAAGGCGGCGATTTTGGAGGCCGGGGACCAGGAGGATATTGCGGCGCTTCATTGCGTGAACGATAACTTTCCTGATGTTTCCCGGGAGGAATATTTCGAAGCATATGCGATGCTGGGTGAGTTGGGGTTAAAATACGACTTTACGGCGAGCGACGTGTTTGAGGTTTATGGCAACAGCCCGATCTGGACGGCGGAGGACGAGGCGCAGGCGGCCGGGATTGAGCTACTCAATCAAAAACTTTATGAAGAAGTGCTGTTTGGGTATGATATTCGCAATGTGAAGGTGTATCAGGCGCCGGTTTACTATGTGGTGGGGCGGTATGATGAGATGACTTCGAGCGTGGTCGCCGCGGCATATTTTGAGACGATTGAGGCCCCGAAAAAGGGCCTATATTGGATTGAAGATGCGGGACATTTGATGGATACGGATCAACCGGGGGCCTTTTTTGGGGTGGTAAAGGGGATTGTTGCGGGGCTTTCATGATACCAAACGGCACCGAAACGATACCTAAAAAATACCGAAACGGCACCTAAACGGTACCGGGAGGTACCCAAAGGATACTGGAATGGGCACAAAGAAGCACGGCGTCACAAGATTGTGATACCGTGCTTTTTTTTTGAATTGCGCAAGGATCCCGCGTTTAACCTCGGAGGCCCTTTTTGTGATAGGCGATGATGAAGAAGGCGAGGAGGGCGGCGATGTTGCCTGTGATGATGATAAGGGCGCGGGTGAAGTCGCCGTCTGGGGTAAGTACGATTTGGAGGACTTGGTAGGAGAAGGTGAACTGGGCGATGCGCTGGATGGTTTCGTTGAACATGGAGAGCATGGGCGCGAACATGAGGAGCATCATGGCGGGGGTATAGATTACCGAGGCTTGTTGGACGTTTTTGGCGAAGATCCCGATCGCGCCGCCTAGGATGGCGGAGGCGAGACAACTCATCGCGGAGATGATGAGGAACTGGGTTAGGTGCTGGCCGGTGAAGTCGCCGATGAGGATGAAGGCGGCGACGGAGATCGCGGACATCATGAGCACGGATGCCGTGAGGCCGAAGAGGTATTGCCAGGGCTTGACGCCGGCCATGACGAGGAAGCGGAGGCTTTTGTATTCGTTGTCTTCCGCGACGGTGTTAGCGATGGCGATCATGGGGGTGCTGCCGACGAACATGCCGGCGAACATGGCGACTTGCGCCGCGCCGTATTCGCCCATGAGGTAGGACATCAGGAACGCGAGGCCGGGCCATATGATATACATCATGGAGACGGACATGTTTTTGGAGAAGTCATTTAATTGTCTGACGAAAATTGCTTTTGCTGCACTCATTCTACTGTTACCCCCGTCATTTTTAGGAAGACAGACCCGAGGTCGGGTACGGTCTTGTAGGAATTATGTTTTTCACAGATTGCTTTCGGACTGCCGTGTTCGACGATTTTGCCTTGGTGGAGGAGGGCGACGTGGTCGCAGAGGTCTACGGCCTCTTCCATGTTGTGCGTGGTGAGGAAGATGGTGGCGCCTTGGTCGCGGAGGCTGAGGATGAGCTTATGGATGCCGCGCGCGGTGCCGGGATCTAGGGCGGAGGTGGGCTCGTCGAGGAAGAGGATTTTGGGGTCGTGGAGGATGGCTCTGGCTAGCACGAGGCGTTGGCGCATGCCTTTGGAGAGTTTGGCGACGGGGGTTTTGAGGTCGTTGCCGAGGCCGACGTTGCGGAGCGCTCTTTGGACCTTGCTTTTCGGCACGCCGTAGATGCCGGCGAAGAGGTTTAGGTTTTCCGCCGTGGTTAGACGGCTGTAGAGGCCGTCTTCCTCTAGCATGAGGCCGATTTGTTTGGAGGTCGCGCCGACTTGGTATTTGCCGCTGTCTGGGGGGAATTGGCCGGTTAGGATGTTGATGATGGTCGTTTTACCGGAGCCGGAGGGGCCGATTAGGCCGAAGATTTCGCCCCCCTCGACGTGGAAATTCACGTCGCTGAGCACGGTTTTGTCGCCGAAGCGTTTCATGATGTTGGTCATTTGGATCATGGTTGTGCCTCCTCAAATGGGTTGTAGTTGATGGTCTGGAAATAGGTGTCTAGGGCTATTTGGAGATAGTGATTGGCTTGTTCATATTGTTGCTTCTGCATTTCGGTCCAGTGGGCGGCCATGTTTTTTTCGACGTCTTGCATGGTGGACAGCAGGGAGATATCGCCGTCGGTGAATGTGGTAATCATGTCCCAGAACTCCGCGGCGAGGGCTTGGCCTGTTTCGCTCTCCGGCGGGACACCAGCCGCTTGGAGCCGAAGCGCCTCTTTGTGGAGGCGGGCTTGTGTCTCGGGGATGCCGAGGTCGCTGCCGATGGCTTGGAAGCGGTCCCGTACGCGGTCTAGGAGGTGATCGTCGAAATGTTTGATGGCCCAGTACATCTCATTCTTCCGCCGCAAACTTGAGATGATGTCGGCGTATTTTCTGAAATTGACCGACTGCATTTGCAGCACTTCCACTTTGAGCGCCTCGATCGCTTCTAGGGAGTCTGACAAGGTATCCACCTGTTCTCTGAGCGCGGACGCTTGCTCGGTGAGCATGTTTGCCACGTCGGTCGGAGATTCGAGGGTGATGAGGCGGTTTTTGATGTCGCTTAGGGAAAAGCCCAGAGATTTCAGCGATAGGATTTGGTAGAGGTGGAGGACGTCTTTGTCGGTGTAGAGTCTGCGTCCGCCTTCGCTCTCGGCTGAGGGAGAGAGGAGGCCCTCTTTGTCGTAGTATTGCAGCGTGCGGACGGTGGTGTTCATCTTTTTGGCGACCTCGCCTACGGTCATGTAGCCGTTTGGAATGGCTCTGTGTTTTTCCATGTGCAGCCCCCTTTGCTAGAAGGCAGTGTAACATGTGACCCTGGGTCATGAACAAGGTTTTTTAGATTAGAATTGGATTAGAATGGGTTGGGGCGTGAGAAATCCCCCTTGGTCAAAGCGGGATCGACAAGGGGGATTGACGTTGTTGGGGCGCGCCATTGGCCGAATATCGCACTGCGTCAGACGCAATGCGCGCCCCTACAAAAGGCGATCTAGTTCGCGTTGCCATTCGGTGTAGAGGGCGTCGCTGGGCATGTGCCAGGCGGTGCGGGGGCTGAGGGAGATGGGGCCGATTTGGGGGCCGTCTGGCATGCAGGAGCGTTTGAACTGTTGGGTGAAGAAGCGGCGGTAGAAGAGGTTGAGCCAGCGGAGGATGGTGGAGCGGTTGTAGGTGTCCGCGAAGGCTGATTCGGCGAGGGTGAGGATGTTTGCCGGAGGGTAGCCGTGGCGGATGACGTAGTAGAGGAAGAAATCGTGCAGGGCGTAGGGGCCGATGAGGGACTCGGTTTTTTGCGTGATGCTGCCGCTTTGGTCCGGCGGGAGGAGTTCGGGGCTGATGGGGGTGTTGAGGATGTTTTGGAGGAGGACGGAGACGGTTGGGCCGTAATACTGAGCATCTGCCAGCCAGGTTACTACGGCGCGGAGAATGGTTTTGGGGAGGCCGGCGTTGACGGCGTACATGCTCATATGGTCGCCGCCGTAAGTGGACCAGCCGAGGGCGATTTCGGAGAGGTTGCCGGTGCCGACGACGAGGCCGCCGGTCTGGTTGGCGAGGTCCATGAGGATCTGGGTGCGCTCGCGGGCTTGGGTGTTCTCATAGACGATATTTTGGACGGACGGGTCGTGTCCGATGTCGGCGAAGTGTTGGAGGCAGGCGGCTTGGATGTCGATTTCGCGGTGGGGGACGTTGAGGGCGTCCATCAGTTGGCGGGCGAGCTCGCGGGTGCGGGCTGTGGTGCCGAAGCCGGGCATGGAGACGCCTAGAACGTCTCCCGCGTTTTTGGCTACGAGGAGGGCGAGGGTGGAGTCTAGGCCGCCGGAGACGCCGAGGATGGCGGTTTTGCAGCCGCTGGATTCTAGGCGGTGTTTGAGAGCCACGGTTTGGAGGGTGAAGATTTCTTGGCAGTGGTCATCTAGGGGGCCGGGGGGGAAGAAGGGCATGGTGGGGTGCGGGGTGGCGGGGGAGTTAGAGAACGGGATGTCGAGGACGCCGTCCCTTACGGAAAGGGCGTTGAGGTTGATATCATGGTGGATGAGTTGGGTGTGGGGGGTGAAACGTTGGGTTTCGGTGTGGATTTGACCGTTGGCGGCGATTAGGCCGTGGCCAGAGTAGACGGCGTCGGTGGTGGATTCGCCGTGGCCCGCGCCGGCGTAGGCGATGGCGGCGCTGCGGTCGGCGGATTGGGCGGCGAGGGTGTTGCGGCGGGCTGTGGCCTGGCCGATTTGTTCGGGGGTGGCGGTAAGGTTGAGGTAGATGGTGGCGGTTTGGGTTTGGTCAGTTTCGATTGCTACGGTGTGGGTGGGGTATTTGGGGCAGGGGAAGAGGAGGTGTTTGCCGAAGGGGACGGTAACACCCGCTAGGGTGATTTCTGGTTTTGTGTAGGGGGTAGCTGGGGAGAAGCGGTTTGGGAAGGTGGCTTTGGGGACGATGCCGAGGAGCTTGCCGCCTTGAATGAGGGCGGCGCAGTTTAGGTGTTCTGTATCTGCCAGGGCAGGCAGGCCTACGGCGACTAGGATGGAACTTCCGGCTGTGTGGGCGATGAGCGAGGCTAAGGCCCGTTCGGCCGCTGTTAGCAGGGTGGATTGGAAGAATAGGTCGCCGCAGGTGGCGCCGGTGAGGGAGAGTTCGGGGAGGACGAGGATATCGACTTGTTTGGATATGGCCTCGTCGATCAGGGTTGTGATAGTCGCTCGGTTTTGTTCACAGTCGGCTAAAGTTACGCGGGGGATGCCGACGGCGAGGCGGATGTATTCCTGTTCCATAGGAGTCTCCTTTTTAGCCGAAGGCGAAGAGCGGGTGGAGAGATATGATGAGTTCCGGGTCAAGATCGAGGTAGGGCAGAACAAACAGCAGGAGGAGCGTGGCGATTAGGTTCCAGAAGGCGTGGAGCAGGATGGCGGTCCAGACGTTGCCGCTTTTTTCATAGGCCCAGCAGAGGACGATTCCGGCGGGGAGGTAGAGCGGGAGGACGAAGAGGAAGAGGTCGATGTTCAAGGTGCCGTAGAACACGAGGGAGTAGGTGATGAAAAAGGCGATGTGGAGGAAGGCGAAGAGGAAACAGGAGGCAGCGTAGGCCAGCAGGCGGTTAATTTTGCGCAGGGGCGCGAAGACGAGGCTGCGGAATAGGAGTTCTTCCACGATGGGGGCTAAAATGACGGACATCAGAATAGAGGGGAGCATGCTTTCGGCGATGATATCTTGGATGACCTCTTGGTTGGGGCTGTCCATGGGGTCGCCGAAGGATCCCATTAGGGTGTTGACGAGGATGTTGAGCAGGAAAATCATGACCCAGCCGATGAGTATGGTGTTGATGTTTCGGCTGCCAAATTGCAAGAAACGGACAAAACTCTCGCGCAGATGTCGGCGCAGGACGACCATGAGGTATATGGTGCCGACGAGCATGTAGGCGATGTTGAGTTGGGTGAGGGTGAGGGGGATCGCCATGTTGAAGGCTAGGAGGGCGATTAGTTCGCCGATGAGGAACATGTGCAGGGGGAGATAGATCAGGCCCAGCCAGAGCTCGCTGCCGCGCGGGACGACGAGGTAGGAAGTTTTTGGGTCGGTCGGGGGTTTGGTTGGTTCTCGGAGTTCTCCTTCGGCTAGATCCCAGGGGTCTTTGCTGTCGCTTGTGTCCCAGGGGTCGGGGCGTTGATATTCTTTGTCCCAGGGTTCCTTCATGACGGCGGCCTCATTTCGTTGATGTTTTTTGCGGGGGAGGGCATGGAGCGGACGACCGGGGGCGGTCGTCCCTACAGGATGCAATCCTCAGTCCGCTTCGCTGACAGCGCCTTTGGAAAAGGAGCCTTTCGGTGCGCTGAAGATAGTGCGTTTTACAAGTCCATGGATTTTTTTAGTTCGTAGAGGAGGTTCATGGCTTCTAGGGGAGTTAGGGTGTTGAGGTCTATGGTTTTGAGGCGCTCGGCGAGGTGGTTTGTGCCGAGGTCGGTGAGGGAGACTTGGGGTTCGGGATTGGACGGGGTGCGGCGGCTGCCTGCGCCGGGGGCGATGTGGTCGCCGGTTTCGATGGCTTGCAGGATGTCCTTGGCCCGCTGGACGACGCTGTTTGGGACGCCCGCCAGTTTCGCGACTTCGATGCCGTAGCTGTCGTCCGCGCCGCCGGGGACGATTTTGCGGAGGAAGATGATATCGTCTCCCCGTTTTTTGGCGGCGATGTGGAAGTTTTTGACGCCGGGGAGTTCGCGCTCTAGGATAGTGAGTTCGTGATAGTGGGTGGCGAAGAGGGTTTTGACGCCGAGGGTTTTCTTGTTTGCACTGTATTCGAGGATGGCGCGGGCGATGCTTAGGCCGTCGTAGGTGCTGGTGCCGCGGCCGATTTCGTCTAGGATGACGAGGCTTTTGTTGGTGGCGTGTTTGAGGATGTCGGCGACTTCGGTCATCTCGACCATGAAGGTGGATTGGCCGGCGGCGAGGTCGTCGGAGGCGCCGATGCGGGTGAACACTCTGTCTACCACGCCGATTCTGGCGTGGCGGGCGGGGACGAAGCTGCCCATTTGGGCCATCAACACGATGAGGGCGGTTTGGCGCATGTAGGTGCTTTTACCGGCCATGTTGGGGCCGGTAATGAGGAGGGCGAGGTGTTCGCCGTTGTCGAGAAAGGTGTCGTTCTGGACGAAGAGGCTGTCTTTTTGCATGACTTCGACGACGGGGTGGCGGCCGTCTCGGATCTCGATGAGAGGGCTTTCGTCGATCTCGGGCATGGTGTAGTTTTGGCGGACGGCGACTTCGGCGAGGCCGGTGAAGACGTCTAGTTCGGCGACTTCGGCGGCGGTTTTTTGGAAGCGGGTGACTTCCGCGGCGACGGTTTCCCGGATTTCGGTGAAGAGCGCGAACTCGCGGGCCTCGAGGGAGTCTTTGGCGGTGAGGAGTTCGTTTTCTAGTTCTTTGAGTTCTTCTGTGATGTAACGCTCACAGTTGGCGAGGGTTTGCTTGCGAATGTAGTCTGACGGCACTTGGTCGGCGGCGGAGCGGGAGAGTTCGATGTAGTAGCCGAAGACGCGGTTATAGCCGACTTTGAGTTTGCGGAGGCCTGTGCGGGCCTGTTCTTTTGCCTCGATCGCGGCGAGGGCGCCGGTGCTGTCTTTGAGGAGGCTTCGGAGGCGGTCTACCGTTTGATCGTAGCCGTCTTTGATGAGGTTGCCTTCGCGGACGGAGAAGGGCGGGTCGTCTACGATGGCGCGGGTGAGGAGATCGCCCATGTCAGGGAGGGGGTCCATGTTAGAGAGGGTTTTGAGTTTTGGGCTGCGTTTGCCCTCAAGTTGGGCGGTGAGTTTGGGGAGTTCTCTGAGGGAGAGGGCCATGGTTTTGAGGTCGCGGCCGTTGGCGGTGCCGTAGACGGCTTTGCCGATGAGGCGTTCTAGGTCGCCGACTTCGCGGAGGGTGAGTGTGAGTTCGCCTCTTGCGACGGTGTCGGTGACGAGGTCTTGTACGGCGTCTAGGCGTTCGCGGATGGACACGGGATTTCTAAGGGGGGCGGTGAGCCAGCTGCGGAGGAGGCGGGTGCCCATGGGGGTTTTCGTCTTGTCGAGTACCCAGAGGAGGCTGCCTTTTTTCTCGCGGTTTTGGAGGGATTCGGTCAGTTCTAGGTTGCGGCGGGTGTGGGGGTCGAGCTCCATAAAGGTGCCGGATTCATAGTAGTGGAGGGTGTTGATGTGGGCGAGGTCGCGTTTTTGGGTGTCGGCGAGATAGGCTAAAGCCGCGCCGATGGCGGAGACGGCTTCGGGGCGGTTGGTGAGGCCTAATGCGTCTGGGGTTTTGTTGAATTGGTGGGTGAGGCGGGTTTGGGCGAGGTGTATGGCGAAGCGCTCCTCGTCGGTTTGGCAGAGGCAGTCGCGGTTTTGGCGGAAGTAGCGGTTGATGGTGGGGTCTTTGGCGGCGGGGAGGTCTAGGACGGCTTCCATGGGGCGGAAGCGGCCTAGTTCGTTGACGAGTTGGTCGGCGGCGGTGGGGCCTTGGACTGTGGTGGCGCGGATTTCGCCGGTGGAGATATCGACGAAGCAGACGGCGCCTTGCTGGGGGGTGGGCAGGGTGATGGCGGCGAGGTAGGTGGAGCGGTCCGCCTCTAACATAGTGCTTTCGATGACGGTGCCGGGGGTGATGACGCGGACGACGTCTCGCTCGACGAGGCCTTTGGCTTCGGCGGGGTCTTGCATCTGCTCGCAGATGGCGACTTTGAGGCCCTTGGCGAGGAGGCGGGCGATGTAGGCTTCGCTCGAATGATAGGGGACGCCGCACATGGGGATTTGCTCATCTTCGGCTTTGCCTTTGTCGCGAGTGGTGAGGGTGAGGTCGAGTTCTTTGGAGGCGAGGCGCGCGTCGTCTTCGAACATCTCGTAGAAGTCTCCGAGGCGAAAGAAGAGGACGGTGTCGGGGTATTTGGCTTTGATTTCCCGATATTGGCGCATCATGGGAGTCATGTAAAAAACCTCCGGTTTTTTAATCTGGAGACAAACCCGCTTCGCTGGGCTTTGTCTCCAAGGGAACCGGCCTGTGGGCCGGGTCGCTGCGGCGGGCAATGGTGTTCGATTTCAGGCGCATGTCCTGAAATCGAACGGGATTTTATTTTTTGCCTCCGGTCGCACACTGTCGCGCACTCGCTGCGGCAAAAAGTTTTTCGCGTTGCGAAAAGGACGGGGGAACGGAGGGCTATAGTTGGCCTGTTAGGGACCAGGTGGAGGCGTCGGTGATTTCTACTTCGGTGAATTGACCGATTAGGGAGTCGGGGCCGGTTAGGCGGACTAGGCGGCCGCCTGCGGTGCGGGATTTTAGGGGGTAGCGGGCGTCGTCGGACTTGCCGTCGATTAAAACGCGCTGGCGGGTGCCGATGTAGGCGCGGTGGCGGCGGAGGGAGATTTCGTTTTGGAGGGTGAGCATGCGGTCGAACCAGATTTGCTTCTCCTCGCGGGAGATGGGGTCTGGCAGTTCCGCCGCGGGGGTGCCGGAGCGGGGGGAGAAGATGAAGGTGAAGAGGGCGTCGAACTGGACTTGCTCTAGGACGTCTAGGGTGTCCGCGAACTCGGCTGCGGTTTCGCCGGGGAAGCCGACGATGATGTCGCTGGTGAGGACGATGTTTGGCATGTGGCGTTTGGCGGCGGCGATGAGGGCGAGGTATTGTTCTTTGGTGTAACCCCGGTTCATCGCGGCGAGGACGCGGGTGTTGCCGGATTGGAGGGGGAGGTGGATGTGTTTGGCTACTTTCTCGCAGGACGCCATGGTTTCGAATAGGCGTTCGGTGGCGTCTTTGGGGTGGCTGGTCATGAAGCGGATGAGAAAATCGCCCTCGACCGCGTTGATTTGGGTGAGGAGGGAGGCGAAGTCGATGGGCTCGTCGAGGTCTTTGCCGTAGGAGTTGACGTTTTGGCCGAGGAGGGTGATTTCTTTGACGCCTTCGGCGACTAATCGGCGAACGTCCGCCAGGATGCGTTCGGGGGTGCGGCTGCGTTCGCGGCCTCTGACGTGGGGGACGATGCAGAAGCTGCAGAAGTTGTTGCAGCCGGACATGATGGTGAGCCAGGCGGCGGGGCCTTCGGTGCGCTCCTGCGGGAGGTCTTCGGCAATGACGCCGTCTGTGTCGGAGATGTCTATGATGAGGCGGCCTTGGGCGGTCATGAGGCGCTGGAGCAGTTCGGGCAGACGCCAGAGGGCGTGGGGGCCGAAGACGAGGTCTACGTGGCGGAAGGATGTCTCGACCCGCTTGGCGACGGATTCTTGCTGGGCCATACAGCCGCAGAGGATGATGATTTGCTCGGGTTTTGCTTTTTTGGTATGCACGAGCGCGCCGATGTTGCCCCAGACGCGGTTTTCGGCTGTCTCGCGGACGGCGCAGGTATTGATGATGATGAGGTCCGCCTCTTGTTCGGAGCTTGTGAAGATATAGCCCATTTCGCGGAGGGTGCCGCGGATGGTTTCGGAGTCGGCTTCGTTTTGTTGGCAGCCGTAGGTGTCCACAAAGGCGAGCGGAGGGGTGCTCCGCGCCGCATGGATTTTTGCGATTTCTTTGGCGATTTCGCGTTGGGTTTGGATGTCCGCTGCGGGGACTTCGATGCGTTTTTCTCGTTTTGACAAAGGGGGGTTCCTCCGGAATAAACGGGCGCACACTGTGCGCCCCTGCAGTTTAGGTATTGCTTGTAGTTTAGCATTTTTTTGTGGAATTTACAATGGTTGTGAGGGATAATTGTTTTATCTTGATGGGGCTATGCTATACATGTTTTTTGCAGAGAAAAATAGCTGTTTGCAAAGTCATCGTGCCGTTTCACGATCTCGATGACGTTCTTAGCGCGGCTGCCATCTGCGGCGAAGGGTGTAGCGGACTCAGCCCCGCTGCCCGCAGGGGCTGAAGAACATCATGCGACAAAATATATGAAAAACTAAGGGGCGGTGTGGTAAGGGTTTTGTAAGAGTTGTAAATCACCGCGGAGAACAACGGCACAGCGAATCGCTGTGCCGTTTCTGATTTTATGCATCTGTCATGTCCCGCTATCTGTTATACACCTTGCCGGGTGTGATTCCGCCGTGCCGTTCCGCAAGTAATTCTGTAACTGTAACAAATTCAAACCCGTTGGCAAGCAATAGATCAATCGCGTTAATGGCGGCGTCTATCGTGGTACCGTAAATATCGTGCATCAGAATGATGTCGCCCTCTCGGATTCGCACCGTTCCGTTCGGAGCGACAAAGTGCCCCATGATCGCGTTCACATTCCTCGATTCCCAGTCCCGCGTATCGACTGACCACAGAATGAGCGGATAGCCAAATTCCCTCGCCACGGACTGCACTGTCGCATTATGGGATCCGTAGGGTGGGCGCAGGAGGGTTGGGTATCTCCCGGTGATCTGATAAATGATATTGCGGCAGTGGGTGAGTTCGTCTCTGATCCCGGCGGCACTCATTCTGGAAAGGTCAGGATGCCGATAGGAGTGGTTCGCAAGCTCATGGCCCTCTTGCACAATGCGCTGTGCCACAGACGGATAAGCGGCGACTTGCTGGCCTAAGACAAAGAAGGTGACGGGCACATTCCGGGCGTAGAGCGCGTCGAGTAGCTGGCTGGTATATCCACTCGGCCCATCATCGAAGGTCAGGGCAATGCGGCTTCCGCCGCCGGGCTGCGGCCCCAGTCCTAAGTAAATCCATTTCGGTCCAAGCCATGTTGAGATTTGATACCAGGCGCTCTCTTGCGCGAGGATTGTTACAACCTGTGGTTCGATTCGATCCCCGCGGCTGCCGTTCGGGTGGTCGTAAAGATAAACGGTGCTCTCTATGTAACGCATATCGGCTCGCAAATAGACCCATCGGTCGCCGCTTGCGGTTGTGATCTGTCCCCATCCATCCTCTCTCCGCTGGAGGACATTCACTGTCTGAGCGGGGTAGCTCTCTTGTTTTGGCGCCATAAAATTTGGCTCTAAATACGTAATGAACTGCCACGCAATATAGTGTTGTTCAGGTTGTGGCGTTGCAGGTTGACGGTCAAACTCAAAGTTGTCAATCAGCCGTTGCAAGATTGTGGCATACTCGGCGCGGGTTGCTGTGCCGCGTGGATTCAAACGCCCGCCGCTGCCACGGATCAACTCGTAGTAAACGGCCCAGCGCACGGCCTCAGATGCCCAACTGTTCACTTGGGCGTAATCTGCGAAGCTGCCTAAGCTAAGAGAGCTTGGGACGGTCACATCATAGTTTTTGAACGCGGCATAACGCCGAAGTATTGTCGCAAGGTCTTCGCGGGTAATAGGTCCGCTTGGGTGAAAGCGATCGTCGCCGACACCTGTCACAATGCCGAGCTTTGCCGCCCAAATAACGGCATCGCTATACCATTGATCCGCTGGGACATCGTCAAAAATGGCCTCAAATACTACAGGCGGTTCCCCTTCTATGCGATAGAGTACAGTTACTACCGTTGCGCGGCTGAGTGTGCCGAGTGGCTGGAAGGTTGTTGCCGTTGTGCCTTGCATAAGCGCGTTTGCGTTTGCGTACAGAGCCGCACCGTAAAACCAATCGTTGCGCCCAACATCGGCGAAGGGATTGCCAAATGACGCAATTGGCACCAGCATAGTTGCTGCCGTCTGTAATGCCCCGTATGCCCTGTCTACCTCTGCCTGTGTCGCGCCTTGATTGGTCAGGACGGCCTTCGCGTCGTTTAGGGCCAGAGTAAGTGTGCGCCATGTTGCGTTGGTGTAGTCGCGCCCGTCAAACCTCTCGGCCTGTGCAATGAGGGCCTGCAGGGGCGCACGATCAATGGAACTGTCAGCCGCTCCGACAATAGACGGGCTTATGGTTTGCAGGATCAACATAATCGCTAAGAAAAGTGTTCCGAAACGTATCGTCTTTTTCAAGAAGGCCACCTCCAGTTAATCTATAGCAGGATTATACTGGTTTCCTGAAGTATCGTCAAGATTTTCAAATTTTTAGCAAATGCACAAAATTCGAAAAATTTCTTCGCAATTCATTGACAAATTGAACAAACGAAGGCGTGATGATGGAAAGGTGTATCCACACGCTAGCATCCCGCGAAAATGGGGAGTTGTTCCTGATAATTTTCTCTGCCCGCTTTGCGGCGTTGGGAGAGATCATTTTTCAAAAGATGAATAGGAGTGTGCTTATGAATGACGTACTTTTTGCGTTCTTACTGACTTTGATTGCGGGGCTTGCCACAGGCATAGGCGGTCTTGTGGTTTTGTTCGCCAAAGTAACAAACAAAAAGTTTTTATCCGCCTGTCTCAGCTTTTCCGCAGGTGTTATGATCTATATTTCTTTTGCGGAGATATTTTTAGAGGCGTTCGGATCACTGGAATATGCGTTTGGCGATGGAATGGGATATTTGATTTTAACCGTATCTTTTTTGCCGGAATTTCAATGATGGCTCTGGTAGACAGGCTCATCCCCCACGACGAGGAAATTGAAGCGTTGTTGGAGTCTATTCCACAACAGGAGCAAGCGGCGCACAAGGAAAAAGGAGAACTAAAGCGCACGGGGATATCGTCTACCATCGCAGTCGCAATACATAATTTTCCAGAAGGGCTCATCACGTTCATAGCGGCACTGCATGACCCGGCTATGGGGATCGCTATAGCCATTGCCATCATGATTCACAATATTCCAGAAGGTATTGCGATAGCAGCCCCTGTTTATCATGCGACAGGCAGTAAGGGGAAGGCGTTTTTAGTTTCCGCAGGAGCGGGACTAACGGAGCCGCTGGGCGCTTTGGCTGCATGGTTTCTGCTCCGGAATATGTTTGATAGCATGGAAGGGGCATTTGGGATCATCTTTGCATTTGTTGGCGGGGTTATGGTGTTTGTGGCTATCCATCAACTGCTGCCTACGGCTCAAAAATATGGAAAGCATCATTTGGTGATGAAGTGGTTGTTTGCTGGGATGGCTGTTATGGCAATCAGCTTAGTTGTCCTTGCGTTTGTTTTTTAGAGGACTGGACGCAGTGGTCGGAGGCGGGTGGAATCCGCCATATACGGCTGCGGATGATTGCTCTGGTTCCGACAGAAAATGGAGGTGTTGCGTTCGTACCAAGCGAAACGATTACTTGGAAAAATCTACAAGGTACCCCCAAAAGTACGTGTTGAATAAACAAGGAGGAGAACAAACCATGTGTAGAAAACAAAAATTTTATCTCTGTGAGCGCTGCCAGAACTTAGTCGGACTGATAGACGATCACGGCGTCCCCTTGGTTTGTTGCGGGGGAAACATGACCGAGCTTATCCCCAACACCGTGGAAGCAAGTGAAGAAAAGCATTTACCGGCTGTGGCACTGGCAGGAGACAAGCTCAAAGTTGAGGTCGGGAGCGTTCTACACCCGATGGTGGCTGAGCATTATATCGCATTCGTATATGTAGAAACTGTGCGTGGCGGTCAGCGGAAATGTCTCGAAATAGGCAGCGAACCAAGCTTGGAGTTTTCTTTTGTATACGACACGCCGACAGCGGTCTACGCCTACTGTAACCTTCATGGAATGTGGAAAACAGAGCTGTAGGGGGAATATCTTAATGTTAAATGAGACATTACAGAGGTGCCGCACCAAGCTTTGTGACCATAGAGCCGCCTCCTACTTCGTTTGCAAATATCCATGAAACATTCAAATGGGAGCAAGAGTTTTTGTAAATCCCTTTCCTGAGCAGACAATCTAATGGAACCCTTATTCCACAAGGGGTGGAAACGTTCGCGAACAGATACAGAGGGAGGTCAATGATATGAGCAAATGTCCAGTAACAGGTAACGTAAGTAATACAGCTAGCGTAAGTAATACAGGCAGGCCCGATTTCACAAGAGGTACGACCAACAAAGACTGGTGGCCCAACCAACTGGATCTAAGCGTCCTGCACCAGAACTCCGAGCTAAGCAATCCCATGGGAAGCACGTTCAACTATGCCGAGGCATTCAAAACACTCGATCTCCAAGCGGTGAAGGATGATATCTTTGCCCTAATGAAAGACTCGCAGGCATGGTGGCCGGCAGATTATGGGACGTATGGACCGTTCTTTATCCGTATGGCATGGCATAGCGCCGGTACATATCGCACCATGGACGGCCGCGGCGGAGCAAGAGACGGTACGCAGAGGTTTGCCCCCTTGAATAGCTGGCCGGATAATGTCAATCTGGATAAAGCCAGGAGACTGCTCTGGCCGCTCAAGAAAAAATATGGGCAAAAACTATCCTGGGCGGATCTCATGATTTTAGCCGGCAACTGCGCGATTGAATCCATGGGTCTTAAGCTTATCGGCTTTGCCGGCGGTCGTGAGGATGTATGGGAACCGCAAGAAGATATTTATTGGGGCTCTGAAACAGAGTGGCTGGGTGATGAGAGATATTCAGGCAAACGAAACCTCGACAGTCCGCTGGCGGCTGTACAGATGGGGCTCATTTACGTGAACCCAGAAGGGCCGGACGGGCAACCGCTCCTGGCCGAATCTGCAATGGATGTCAGGGAGACATTCGCCCGTATGGCAATGAACGATGAAGAAACCGTTGCGCTGATTGCCGGAGGCCATACATTCGGCAAAGCCCACGGCGCGGCGCCCGCGGCCCATGTCGGACGTGAGCCGGAAGGCGCGCCCATCGAAGAGCAGGGCCTCGGCTGGAAGAGCGATTTCGGTACGGGTAATGCGGATGACACCATCGGAAGCGGCATTGAGGGCGCCTGGAAGCCCAACCCGACCAGGTGGGATATGGGCTACTTAACGGTGCTGTTCAAGTATGAGTGGGAACTCACAAAAAGTCCCGCCGGGGCCTACATTTGGCTCGCAAAAGACGTAGAGGACGAGGATATGGTCGTGGACGCACACGACCCGAACAAAAAACATAGACCCATGATGACCACGGCCGATCTATCCCTGAAATTTGATCCGGTCTATGAAAAGATTGCGAAAGACTACCTCGCAAACCCGGACAAATTTGCGGACGCATTTACAAAGGCGTGGTTTAAGCTCACCCATAGAGATGTGGGGCCTTCCACCCTATACTGGGGTGCGGATGTGCCAAAAGAAGTGTTCCTGTGGCAAGACCCCATTCCGGAGCGCACGCAACCCGTTGTGAATAAGTTGGATATCGAGGAGCTGAAAGGCCAAATACTTGGCTCCGGTCTAACGGTATCAGAGTTAATCCAAACCGCATGGGCAAGCGCCGCTTCTTTTCGTGGTTCTGATCGCAGAGGCGGTGCGAATGGCGGGCGCATTCGGCTGGAGCCGCAGGTTTCTTGGGAAGTGAACCAGCCAGAGCAGTTAAAGGCGGTACTTGATAAATATGAGCAGATACAGCACACCTTCCAGACGGACGGAGGGACCATATCACTTGCTGATTTGATCGTTCTGGGCGGCGCTATCGGGATTGAGTTGGCGGCGAGAAAAGCGGGGCTTACCATCTGCGTCCCATTTACACCGGGCAGGATGGACGCGTCCCAAGAACAGACAGATGTCCACTCTTTTGCAGTGCTAGAGCCGATCTATGACGGCTTCCGCAACTATCTGAAACGGGCATTTACTTCCCTGCCGGAACGACTGTTGGTTGACAAGGCGCAGTTGTTAGGTTTAACCGCACCGGAAATGACCGTGCTTCTCGGCGGGCTGAGAGTGCTCGGCAACAATTACGGCGCCTCTCCGCATGGTGTGCTGACCGCTGCACCGGAGACGCTCACCAATGACTTCTTCGTCAATCTCTTGGACATGGCTACAGAGTGGAAACCCACCGATGACGCAAATGTGTTCAACGGCGTTTGCAGAAAAACCGGCGCGCAGAAATGGACAGCGACGAGAGTGGACTTAGTCGTCGGCTCCAACTCACAACTCCGCGCCATTGCGGAAGTGTACGCAAGTGATGACGCGAAGGAAAAATTCGTGTATGATTTTGTCGCGGCATGGAACAAAGTCATGGACGCGGATCGGTTTGATCTGCTGAAATAGAGCGTATAGCGTACGGGGCGTGGCCGGCAATGCCTGCCGCGCCCTTGCAATACTGTCCGGATCGGAGATATGCAGTGAAACTAGATATACCCAATCAAAGTAAGTCTGAAATCCAGACAGAACATCCCATCCGAGGACTAGGGCGGGTTCTGTATGTCGCCGTTGGTATGCTGTCTTTGGCTTTGGGCGCCCTTGGCGCAGTGCTGCCCTTTTTACCTACAACTCCTCTAGTTTTATTGGCCGCTATTTGTTTCGGCAAGAGTTCTCGCAGGCTGCATATGTGGTTTCTCTCTACACGATTTTATCGCAAAAATTTGGAGAGCTTTGCTCAAAAGCGGGGCATGACCCTAAAAACCAAGTTGGTCCTTTTTGCAGCCATCACCTTCTTTATGGGCCTTAGTTTCACGATGATGATCTTACTATCCGCCCCAATTTTTGCGCGGATTGCGCTGGCGGTGGTATGGCTATGCCATGTCCTGTATTTCGGATTTAAGGTTGAGACACTTCGCTAGTGTGTGATGGGTTCCTATTTTCAAGAGGAGCGTGATTGGTTATGTCAAAGGATTTTTATGCGGCGATCAAAGAAAGGCGTTCGTTTTATAAAATCAGTTCCGAGGCCAAAGTTTCGGATAAGCGCATTTCTGAAGTGATTGAGGATGCGATTTTACACGTGCCCTCAGCGTTTAATTCCCAAAGCGCAAGGGTTATATTGTTGCTGGAAAAGCATCACCAAAAACTTTGGGACTTGACCAAAGAAGCGCTGGTGAAAATCGTAAAGCCAGAGAAGTGGGCGCAAACAGAAAATAAAATTAACTCATTTGCAGGCGGGTATGGAACGGTTCTATATTTTGATGATGAAACAATTGTGAAAGGCTTACAGGAAAGCTTTCCGCTTTATGCCGATCAGTTCCCTGCTTGGGCGCAACAGTCAAATGGCATGTTACAATATATGATCTGGACCTCTTTGCAAGTTGAGGGCTTTGGCGCCTCTTTGCAACATTACAACCCTTTGATCGATCAGGCTGTAAAAGAAGTTTGGAGGATTTCGGATAGCTGGAGACTGATCGCTCAGATGCCGTTTGGTATCCCGACCGCACATCCGGAGGAAAAAAGCGTGCTTCCTATTGAGGAAAGGTTTTCCGTATATTATTAAGGAGGGGAACTTTATGAAAATCATCATTATCGGAGGGAGCGCCGCCGGAATGAGCGCCGCTGCCAAAGCAAATAGAGTAGACCCCTCGCTTGATATAGCTGTTTATGAGAAATCGCGGTATATCTCCTTCGGCGCTTGCGGACTTCCCTATTTTGCCGGAGGCTTTTTCAAGGATGCGACAATGATGCTCGCCAAAACCGTGGAGGATATGGAAAAAGTAGGTGTTCGTGTGAAAACCTTACACGAAGTAAAGGCAGTTGACGCAGGGAACAAAATTGTCACGGTAAAGAACTTGCAAACCGGCGAGGAATTCACAGATGCTTATGATAAATTGATGATTGCGACCGGGGCGGTGGGGAAAACACCTGTTATCCCGGGTATGGATTTGGGCAATATTTTTGCATTGAGAAGTATGGGAGATGGTCTTGCAATCAATTCGCTTCTGCTTGCCGAGGATATAAAAGATATTGTGATAATCGGTGCGGGGCCAATCGGAATAGAGGCGGTACACGCCGCACGCCATCTTGGCAAACATGTAACGCTTATTATGAAACAGGATAGAATTTTAAGCCGTTATTTTAGCGGCGAGATTATATTGCTTTTAGAAGAAGAGTTGCGAAAACATTCTGTAACGGTAAGACTTGGCGAAGAAGCGTTAGAAATAACCGGAACTGCCGATGCCAAAAGAGTCGTTACCGATAAAGGCTCTTATAGAGCGGATCTAATCATTCATTCTATCGGATCGTCACCTAATACAGCATTTTTGGAGAACACCGGTATCGAAATGGAGAAAGGAATGATTTTGGTAGACAGACACGGCCAAACAAGTGTGGATGATGTTTACGCCGCGGGAGATTGTGCAAGCATATACAATGTTGTCAAAGACGGCCACAGCTACTCCCCTTTAGCTACGGTTGCCAATAAATTAGGGCGCATTGTCGGTGAGAACATGGCTGGCGGGAATATTCGCTTTATGGGCTCTCTTGATTCTATGTGCATACAAGTAATGGACATGGAAGCGGGGCGTACCGGGATTACAGAAACCCAGGCGAACTCTATGAGGCTTAAATATGCTACTGCTTTTATCCATGATACAAACCAATCAGGCTATTATCCGGGACAGGAAGACATTTTTATTAAGCTTATTTATGACGCGGAATCAAAAGTAATTCTTGGCGGCGAGATCGCTGGGAAAAAAGGTGCCGTGCTTAGAGTGAACACTCTTGCCGCCTGTATTTACAATAAAATGACCACAGGGGAACTTGCCCAGCTAGATTTATGCTATGCGCCGCCCTTTTCCAAAGCGTGGGATGCGCTTAATATTGCTGGAAGTGTGGCGAAGTAGGCTGTTGCTAAAAAACTGCAAACGCAAAGAGGAGCGTGTAATGCTATATGACCAAAGTCGAACTGTTTTTTTTTGATTATGCTTGCCCGTTCTGTAATAGAGCGTTTAGAAATTTAATGGACTTATTGCCCGAGTACTCGAATATAGAAATGCTTTGGCATCCATGTGAGGCACACCCTCGCCCTGATGATAATTACGGTAAGCATAGTGACCTGTGTATTCAAGGTATGTTTTATGCTGCCGAAAACGGTGTGGCGATGGTGGATTATCACAAAAAAATATTTGAACTTTATCACAGAGATAAAATAGATGTTGAAAACATTAGCGTTCTCGCTAGCGCTCTAAACGACTTGCTAGATCCAGAGCGTTTCGCGCAGGCATTAACAACCGGTAGATATGCCCGGGCGTTAGAGGATGCTAATGAGTATGCTTATAAAGAGGCGGGCGTTTGGATCATACCTGAGTTTCGGATGGAAAGCCGTCGGCTGGCCGCGGAGGCCGGGATAGGTGTTGCAGAAGAGCAACTCAAGGAATTTCTTGACCTCAGCAACTATGGTTTGTGTGTATCAGTCGGTATATGTACGCCGGATGCAGTTGGCTGAGGATCAAGGTGAGCGCAAAGCGGGCGTATTTTAAGCGTAAAGTACGTGTACTTTGGGTTTTGGCAATAAGAAAAATAGCTAAAGCTAAAATGCTGGATTTTGTTCAATCAATCGTTTTGAGACAGCTTAATCATACATTTCCTTTTGTAGTTAAACAGCAGCGTTGACCGCTTTTCTCCCTCGTGATAAACCCTCATACATATGGTCAAATAGTGTCGATTTCAGAACTGCTTTTTCGAAGTGCCGAAAAAATATTTTTGCAAACGTGGTAATAGGCTTGGACGAAGACAGAGAACGCCGGGAGCGCAAAGACGAGATTCTTTGCGTCGAAAACAGTCTAAAGCGAATGTTCATAGAAGGCGAAGCCATTCCAACGGCGACACCACTATTTGCAACCCGCTGAACGGCACAGACCAGCTTGCTCTAGACGCGTTCAATGTAGGCAAACATAGGGGGAGGAAAAAGAAAGTGAAACGGAATGACGAATACCGTCGCATTTGGCGACGGTATTCGTTCTGTGTCTTGAAAGAGTAGGCGCAATATGATAAAATTCCGGTGTATCGTCTTGCGGGGCTCCGCTATCACCAGCCCCTCGCAAAGCATTGGAATCACTGCAAATGAGCCACTTGCTTTGCTGTTAGTAGTGGCTTTGTATTTAGAACCACCTTTTGCAGAGCATGTTTTTTTGCATATTTTTGCGTAATGCAAAAAAGTATGTCGCCTCAGCGTAGCGAGCCGCAGGCTTATAAAATAGATTTATTATGACAAAAAGAAGGAACCGACAACTATGGCAATCGCGATTATCAAACAACTAGACCCCCATGTGGCTGACATGATCGCCGCGGGGGAGGTGGTGGAACGGCCCGCCAGCGTGGTGAAGGAACTGATCGAGAACGCGCTTGACGCGGGGGCTACGGCGATCACCTTGGAGATACAAGGCGGGGGGATGACTTATATCCGCGTGACGGATAATGGGAAGGGGATGGGGGCGGAGGATGCTTCCATGGCCTTTCTGCGGTATGCGACCAGTAAGCTTCGCACGGGACGCGATCTGGAAGCTATCGGGACACTTGGGTTTCGCGGGGAGGCGCTTGCGGCGATTTCGGCTGTGAGCCGGATTGATCTGCTTACTCGGGCCGAAGGGACAGAGGAGGGGACTGCTGTTACCGTGGAGGGTGGACAGGTGTTGGATGTTCGTCCGGCGGGGTGTCCGGTGGGGACGACGATGATTGTGAGAGATTTGTTTTTCAACACGCCGGCGCGGCTGAAGTTTATGAAGACGGACAGGGCGGAGGCGGCGGCGATTACGGCGATGCTGGTGAGTGTGGCGCTTTCGCATCCGGCGGTTAGTTTTCGGTATATCCGGGATGGGAAAGAGGAGTATCATACGCCGGGGGACGGGAGTGTGCGGTCGGCGATTTATACGCTTTTGGGGCGTGAGTTTGCTGTGGGGCTGGTCGAGGTGGACGGGCAGGGGGACCATGTAGAGGTTGCGGGGTTTGTGACCGCGCCGGCCCATGCGAGAGGGAGCCGGGGGCATCAGTGGTTTTATGTGAATGGCCGCTTGGTGCGGTCGAAGCTGTTGCAGGCGGCGTTGGAACAGGCTTATAAGAATGTGCAGTTTAGCGGGAAATTTCCGGGGGCGGTGCTCTATCTCACGCTTGGGCTTGGGACGGTGGATGTGAATGTGCATCCGGCGAAGACGGAGGTCAAGTTTGTTGACGAGAAGCGGGTGTTTGACGGGGTATATTACGCTGTGCTACACGCTTTGGAGCAGAGCCGGTATATGCCGGAGATCGCGCTGTCGAAGGATACGCAGAGGGTGCTGGGCGGGGCGGTTGTGACGCCGATTGCTGCGCCGTCTGCGACGAAGGCGGAGGCGCCGGTGTCGCCGCCGTTGTTTCGGCAGGATATGGGAAGTTATCCGCAGCCTTTGCGGGCGCGTGATGGTGGATTGCGGGATAGTGTTGCGGCGATTCAGCAAACGCACGTTTTGTTGCCGGAGACGCCTACAGGGACGAACTGTGTTCGTCCGACACTACCACAGGAGTCATCGGGGGATGCACAGCGGGTGAACACAGTTCGCCCCTGCGCGGCGGATGCGAACCATGTGTTTGAAAAAGAGGCGTGCGACGATACGAACATAGTTTGCCCCAATATGGCGGATGCAACGGAGTTCCCGCACGCACCCGTGGAGGCTGGGGTTCCCATTGGTGCGGAGCGGAGCGATGAGGATGTTGCGCCCTACATAGTGGAGATGCCTCATCGCGTGATTGGGGAGGCGCTGGGGACTTACATTCTTGTTGAGCAGGGAGATGAGTTGCTGTTTATCGACAAGCACGCCGCGCATGAGCGGATTTTGTTTGATCGGTTGAAAGCTGAGAGTTATATGGCTATGCCGCAGACCTTGCTTGCGCCGATTTTGGTTGACCTTGGGCCGGAACTCACCGTTACCCTGACCGAGCAAGGGGCGCTGTTGGAGCATTTTGGGTTTGAACTTGACCAGATGGGGCCGGGGACGGTGGCTGTGCGGCAGGTGCCGGGGGAGATTGATTTGGACGATATGGCTGGCTTTTTGGCGGAGTTGGCTGAGGGGCTTAGTTTGGGGCGGACGCCGGATCCGTCCGGCGTTTGGGACGAGGTGCTGCACACGATGGCTTGTAAGGCGGCGATTATGGCGGGGCGGCGGAGTGATCTGGCGGAACTTGAAGAATTGGCTGCGCGTGTGTTGTCTGGCGAGGCGCAGTATTGTCCGCATGGGCGGCCGGTGTCGCTCAGTTTGTCCCGGTCGCAGTTGGACAAGCAAGTGAGGCGGGGGTAGTCTATGGCGGCGCAGGTAGTGGTGATTACCGGGCCTACGGCGGCGGGAAAGACGGGGCTGGGGGTGCGGTTGGCGCAGGCAATCGGCGGGGAGGTCGTCTCGGCGGATTCGATGCAGATTTATCGCGGGATGGATATTGGGACGGCGAAGCCCGGTGCCCTAGAGATGGGTGGGGTGCCGCATCATATGATTGATGTTGCGGAGCCGGACGAGGCTTATAGTGTGGCACGGTATGTGGAAGAGGCCAGCCGGTGTGTGGATGATATTTTGGCGCGGGGTAAGGTGCCGATTTTGGTTGGTGGGACGGGGTTATATATTGATTCGCTGTTGTCTGGGCGGGAGTTTGCGCCGCAGCGGGTGGGGAGTGGGATGGAGGACGGCGGGCGAACGCAGTTCGCCCCTGCGGAGGACATTGCGCCTCTACAAGGGCGAGGCGTTGCGGGCAGCGTCTCCTACGATGCTGAGGCTTGTTGGCAGGAATTGCAAGCGATTGATCCTGAGACGGCGGGGCGGCTGCATCCGAATGATCGGAAGCGGGTTTTGCGGGCGCTTGAGGTCTATCGGCTTACGGGGCAGACGATGACGGCGCACAATGAGGCGACGAAGCGGATTCCGCCGCGCTATGCGGCGGTGAAAATCGCTATCACGGCGCGGGATCGGGCGGATTTGTATCGCCGGATCGACTGCCGGGTGGATGGGATGGTGGCGGCGGGCTTACAGGCGGAGGTGGAGCGGTTGATCCAGAGCGGGCTTTCGGCTGGGAGCACGGCGATGCAGGCGATTGGGTATAAGGAGATGCTCTGGGCGGTGAAGGGGGAGCTCTCGGCGGAAGAGGCTGTTGCGCGCATCAAGCAGGAGAGCCGCCGGTATGCGAAGCGGCAACTGAGCTGGATTGGCCGAGATGAGACGGTGCGTTGGATTATTTGGGACAAAGAGCCGGACTTGGAGGCCGCGGCTCACAGTTCGACAGAGTTTTGCCGCGAAGTCGGTGTAATATGATGAGGATTTATATTACAGTGGCTCCCCACGGGGGTTTGCCTCGTGGGGGCCCCTCAATTTTGATCTACGACGGCACGGTAAAGCCGTGCTTGTATCAAGGGGTTACCTGCGGAAAAACGCTTGGATGCCGGACTCCCGGCGTAAAACTTGATATTACAGTAGACATAAGCGGATAATTATGGTAAACTAAACTTTACTAGACGCCGCTTTTTATGCTGGGGAGCAGAAAGGGCGGCAAGACATGCAAAAAGCGGTGAATTTACAAGAGGTTTTCCTCAATCAGGTGCGCAAGATGAAGAGCCCGGTGACGGTTTTTCTTGTGAACGGATTCCAACTCAAAGGTCTTGTTACGGGCTTTGATAATTTTACCGTTGTGCTCGATTCGGAAGGGAAGCAGCAACTCATTTATAAACATGCCATCTCCACCATTGTGCCTGCGAAGGCGGTTGATTTTGCCCTGTAGGGGCGGCTATTGGCCGTCCGCGGAGGGGATAAGCGGACGCGCAACGCGTGCGCCCACAAAGGACGAAATGCATGAAACGGACTAACGCTGTGACAAAGTTCATATCCATTCTCCTCTGCGGATTTTTGGTGGCCTATTTTGGGGTATCTCTTGTGCAGTCGATGCGCAATCCGCTGCTGACAGCCCCGGCGATCGTCGTGCAGACGGAGGAGGGTTTTTTTGCGTCGGGCATTATTATCCGGGATGAGACGGTGATTACTGTTTCGCATCCGGTGGTGTCGAGCCTGGTTCGGGAGGGAGAGCGGGTTTCTGTCGGGATGGCGTATATGGTGGCTTATGCGACAGTGGCGGACCGCGATCGGGATATTCGGCGCGGACAATTGGAGCGGGAGATTGCCCACTTGGAGGTGCTGCTTGCTACAGACGGCGGCGCGCATCAAGTGGCGCTGCAAGAGGCGGAGGTGCGGGAGCAGATCCGGGAGTTGGGCTATGCTACGCGCATGGGGAATCTGGAACAGCTTGAGGATCAGACGGTTGCGCTTCGGTCTTTGGCGATGGCGAGTGACCGCGAGGGGCTTGTGCAACGAATTGAGATGCTTGGGGCGGAACTTGCGGGGTTACAGGGCGCGGCCTCTGCCGCGAATGTGACGCCGATTTTTGCCAATCAGTCTGGTCTTTTCAGTGTACGGCTGGATGGGTATGAATATTTGCGTCCGGATGATTTGCATCGGTTTGACGTGCAGGTGGTGCAGGAACTCTTAGAGCGGCGCGGTACGGGCTTGATGGCGGGTGCTGGGAAGCTTGTGAGCGGTACGACTTGGTACTATGTTGCGCTTATCCCGGAATCGGAAGTGGAGCAGCTTGCGGATCGGCTGGTGGGTCCTGTTCCGAACCGGGTTATCGTGCGGTTTTCGGGATTGCCGGGATTGGATATCCCGATGCGGGTCCACTCGGTGGGGCCTTATGAGGACGGGTATCGCGTGGCGGTGTTTGCCGCTAATACGGCGATGGCGGAGACGCTTGGTTTGAGGCAGGCGGAGGCTAGGATTGTCTTCCAGACGTATTCTGGGATCCGTGTGCCGCGGGAGGCCTTGCATTTTGGGGCGCCGAATGCTTACGGTGCGCGACCGATCTATGTGTTTACGCTCACGCTAGGCAACGCGGAGCGGAAGTTTGTGCAGATCGTTTACGAAGGGGAAGATTTCTTTCTCGTGCGCCCCGATTTGACGCGGACGACGGAAGCGGCGGCGCTTCGAGAGGGCAACAGCATCATCGTGCGGGCGAGGGAGCTCTATGATGGGAGAGTGTTTCGCTGATGTGCATCCAAGATAATGCATCCAAACTGAGTGACAATGTATCCAAGCTGCGCGCGGAGATAGAGCGGGCGGCTCGGTTGACGGGGCGGTCCGGAGCGGATATTACGCTGGTTGCCGCGACGAAGACGCAGAGTGCGGAAACCGTCCGCGCGGCGATTTTAGCTGGGGTGGACGCGTGCGGCGAAAACCGTGTGCAGGAGCTTACGGAAAAACAGGCCGCCGGGGCTTATGTTGGCGCGTCGGTCCATTTTATTGGGCATTTGCAGACGAACAAGGTGCGTAAAGTGGTCGGCGCGGTGGATTTGATTCAATCTGTAGATTCCTTGTCTCTGCTTGGTGCGATTGATCGGGTTGCGGGAGAGCTTCAACTCGTCCAAGATGTCTTGATTCAGGTGAACATCGGGGAAGACCCGGACAAGTTCGGGGTACACGCGCCGGAGTTGCGGAAGTTTCTCGATCAGGCTGTCCATAATCGCAATATTCGGGTGCGGGGGCTTATGACGATGCTGCCTTTGGAGGCCGATCCGGCTGAAACTAGGGACTTATTTGCGCGAATGTACAATGTTTTTGTTGACATAAGAAGGGAAATGTATAATAATGTGGCTATGGATTTTCTGTCAATGGGTATGAGCGGCGATTTTTTCGATGCCATATCAGAAGGCGCGAATATGATTCGGGTGGGCAGCACCCTGTTTGGAAATAGAGAATAACTCGCAGGAGGACACACGAGTATGGGGATATTGGATGAGCTAAAACGCCTCGCGCGCCCGACGGACGACTATTATGACGACGAATTTGACGATCTCCCGCCTGCCCGGCAGGTAGAGCGGGTTCCGATGGAATCACGCTCTGCGCCGCGCCGGGACCGAGATCGGGATCGCGACAGGGATAGAGATCGGGACCGCGACCGCGACTTCCGGGATCGGGAGTATCGGGAAGTGCGGGAGCCGCGAGAGCATAGAGAACGCGACTTTGATGCGCCGCCGCAGATGGATGTGCGTCCGCGCGGCGGTGGATATTTCACACCGAACGCGCCGGCGAAGGACCCGGGTAAGGTCGTCAACATCCATGCGACGACTGCACTTCAAGTCGTTTTGGCGAAGCCGGAGAAGTTTGAGAATGCCGCTGAGATTGCGGATCATCTCAGACAAAAGCGGACGGTTGTGCTCAACCTCGAGGTGACGAACAAGGATATTTCGCGCCGACTGATTGACTTTCTCTCCGGTGTGGCTTACGCGCAGGATGGAAAGATTAAGAAGGTAGCGGTGAGTACTTATATCATCACGCCCTATAATGTGGATCTGCTGGGCGATTTGATTGATGAGTTGGAAAGCAACGGGCTGTATTTCTAAGGATAGGCCACCAGGAAAGGGTGAATGATCGATGTTGACGCCCCAAGATATCCAGAGTAAAAAGTTTGAAAAAGCCACCTTCGGCGGCTATGACATGTCAACCGTGGACGACTTTTTGGAGCGGGTCTTTACGGACTATTCCGCGCTTTATAAAGAAAATGCCATCTTGAAGGGCAAACTCAAGGTTCTGGTAGAGAAGGTAGAGGAATACCGCGCGACGGAAGACTCTATGCGGATGGCACTGCTTACGGCGCAGAAGATGGGCAATGAGATCGTAGAAAACGCGAAGGTGAGAGGCGACGCCATTTTGGCGGATATCAATGAGCAGGCGAAGCAGCGTACGATAGAGCTGCGCCAGGCTCTGGTGATGGAAGAGGCCCGGTTGAAAGAGGCCGAGCGGAAGACCAGCCAGTTCAGCGCGCGCGTGCTGGACCTCATCGCGGAAGAGCAGGCATTTTTGGAGCAGCTGAAAGAACTCGCGATTCCCATTCCCGCTCCGGTCGCGTCTCCGGATCCGGCGATTTTGGAGCAGGCGAAAGCGATTGTGACGCCGATTCCTGTCCAGGTATCGGAGGCAGGGGAGGTCGTTGTGCCGGTTGTTCCTGTTGTGACAGAGACGCCGGACTTTGTTTTGGACGACAAACTGGAGGCCAATGTCGGCGCGTACCTCGCGGAGGAAGTGAGCCGTATGGCGGAGAACTTTACGGAAGACGAAGATCGTTCGCCGTTTGTGGAGGACGTGACCGCGCAGGTCCGTCTGGCGCGAGATCCCTTTGACGAACAGCCGACGCCCGCAGAGGAAGTTAACTTTCTCAAGATGTTTGACCGCGATGTATCGCCGACGCCACCGTCTATTCAGACGGACGACAGAGCGGCGGAAAAAATAGACATTACCCGCAGCATTTCCAGCGCCTTGGGAGACAAGGAAGAACTCGAAATCAATACCGACATGTTCTGGGACGATGAGAGCTCGCCGACTACGAAACGGCCGAAGTTTGAGTTCAATAATCTGCAGTTCGGAACGAATCTCGACGAGGATGACGAGTAAGCGGATCGGAACAGTGAATAAGTGGGGGGGGCGGCCGGACTCCGGCCGCCCCTTGTTTGAGAGGAGTGGGAATATGCTGATTAGTTTGCTGTTTGGGTTTGGGATTTTCGCGGCGGATCGAGTGGTGAAGCTGTGGATTGTTAACAACTTTGCTCTGGGCGAGGTGCGGGCTTTTATTCCCGGCGTGCTGCGGCTTCACTATGTGCAAAACACAGGGATGGCGTTTGGATTCTTGGCGGAGCACCCGTGGATATTTCTGGTCCTCACACCGCTGATTTTTGGCGTGCTTGGGGTGTTGATCGCAAAAAACCTGTTTCCCTGCCCGGTGCAACGCCTGGCGATCGTTGCGGTGATGGCCGGTGGTCTTGGGAACTGGGTGGATCGGTTGGTATATGGCGCTGTGATCGACATGTTTGAGCCGACTTTTATGCGCTTCGCTGTGTTCAACGTGGCGGACATTTTTATCGTCTTGGGCGGGATTGCGTTTGTGATTGCTTTTATCCTCGATGAGCGGCGGAAAGAGAAGGCGAAGGTTGCGGATGAATAGAGAAATCATAGTCAGCCTCGACGAGGCCGGTGTGCGGATCGACAGTTTTCTCGCGGAACGGTTGGAGGATATGAGCCGAAGCGCGGTTCAGCGGGCGATGGTGAACGGTGAGATTTGCTTTGCGGACGGCAGGGCGATTCAGAAGAACTACGTGACCAGGGTTGGGGATCACTTTGTTGCCGCCATTGCGGAGCCGGTAGAAATTGAGGCGCTGCCGCAGGATATTCCGCTCGATGTGGTGTTTGAGGACGCTTCGCTCATCGTGGTAAACAAGCCGCGGGGGATGGTGGTGCATCCGGCGGTGGGGCATCCGGACGGGACTTTGGTCAATGCGCTGCTGTTTCATTGCGCGGATAGTCTGTCTGGGGTTGGGGGGGCCTTGCGACCGGGGATTGTGCATCGGTTGGACAAGGATACCTCGGGCCTGATTCTTGCGGCGAAGACGGACCGGGCGCATCAGTCTCTGTCGGACCAGCTTCGGGACCGGACGATGGAGCGGATTTACGAGGCGGTCGCGATTGGTCGGATTGGGCAGGACGAGGGCGTGATTGACCGGCCGATTGGGCGCCATCCGGAGGATCGGAAGCGGATGAGCGTTACGGCGAAGGTCGCGCGAGATGCGGTGACGCATTATACTGTCCTTGCGCGCTATCCGGATTATACGCATGTTCGCTGTCAGCTTGAGACTGGGCGGACGCATCAGATTCGGGTGCATTTGGCGAGTATTGGGCATCCGGTGCTGGGGGACCTTGCGTATGGACGGCGGCGTCCGGAGCGGGGGATTTCGGGGCAGTGTTTGCATGCGCGTACGGTTACATTTGACCACCCGGAGAGTGGGGAGCGGATTACGCTCACTTCGGAGTTGCCGGGGTATTTTACGGATGTGCTGGCGAAGTTGGGGCCGGCGGAAGTGATTGTAGAGTAGGGGCGGATTCCAAATCCGCCCTTTATTTGTGAGAATCCTCAGTCAGCTTTGCCCTAATGCTCCTTTGGAAAAGGAGCATTAGGGCAAAGTCTTTTTTTCAAAGGAGGTGGCAGGTGCAGCTGGATTATACACTGTTCGGCTTTGGGATCCGGATGGTAATCACCGCTTCTGCCTCCGTGCCGCCTTGTTCGACTGAGGCGTCGAGGCCGGACTGCTTTAAAATGGAGATTGCCCGGTGGACGGTGTTGAGGAAGAGGCGGACGTCTTTGATTACATAAAGCGGCTTTGGGGGCTGGATTTTCGGTTCTGTCTCGACTAAAGTGCCTGGCAAAGCGAGGGGAACGGCGAGGTAGGTGTCGATGTATTCCTCCGTCCGGGCTACGGTGAGTTCGTGGTGGATGATGTGGTCCAGCACTTCATACCGCTCCTGGTTGCTGCCGAGGCGGAGGAGGGCGCGGGCGTGGCGCTCGGAAAGTCCGTTCTGCTTGAGTCGTTCCAGCATGTCGCGGGGGAGTTTTAAGATGCGGAGTTTGTTTGCCACGGCGGACTGGCTCTTGCCTACCCGCCGGGCGGCCTCTTCTTGGCTCATGTCGAAGGTCTGGATTAGCTGGCTGAGGCCTTCGGCTTCCTCTATGTAGTCGAGGTCGCGGCGTTGGAGGTTTTCTACGAGGGCGATGAGGGAGGATTCCTCCGTGTCTACGTCGAGAATGATGCAGGGGACCTTCATAAGTCCTGCCAGCCGTGCGGCACGGAGGCGGCGTTCTCCGGCGACTAGCTCGTAGTTTGCGCCCTGCCGTCGGACGGTGAGGGGTTGGAGTATGCCGTAGCGGGTGATGCTGTCGGCGAGTTCTCTGAGGTCGGTGGCGTCGAAATATTTGCGGGGTTGGGCGGGATTCGGCACGACGTCGCCGAGCTCGAGGAAAAAAATCTGGTCGGTTTGATAGAGGCCGTGTTTTTTCACGAGTTGCAAGCAATCCACCTCAATTTCTGCACATATTGTAGATATGTCATCAGGATATACCATATCTTGTGCGCAGGGTAGCGAAATTCGCTAGCGATTGGACACTAGTTTTCTCGACGGGTGTCGGAATTGGGTTTTTGCTCTCGCTATATTGATCTTTCTATTTGACCGGGGCTACCGTGTCTTATCGTTTTGCTGGGGGAAGTGCTTATTTTATAAATTCATCTTCGCTATAGGAGATGCTAACTGTGGGATCAAACTTTCTCCCCATCTGGTGACGGGCCTTTCTGTGTTCTACGGTGTCAAAGATGATAGAGAAATCGTAGTCCGGGGGATATAGTTCTGCGGCCGGCACTTTGAGCTGAATCCGATTGTGTTTCATGGCTTGCTTTACGCCTTTTATCTGTACGATCACGTCTCCCTGTTCGTTTGCGGAGCGATATACGATGCCTAGTTCCCCGGTTTGGAGGACGGTTACGCTGTCGCCCATGCGAAACTTATCTGAAAAGTCGGTGACTGCCTTTTCGGTTTGCGTACGTACAAGGGCGCTTTTTGGGGCTTTCATTGCCGATGGTGATGGTGCGTCCTCTTTGCTTGGACCGCCGTAGACCTCTTGATGCGCCCGTTCTAAAAGATGGGGCGCAAACCCCAGACGCTGGGCAATGTGCAGCGCACAGCTTTCTCCGGACATTCCCATTTCCAGCTTATAGAGCGGACGGAGGTTTTCGCGGTCAAAAGCCATACGCGCACTCTTCACACCGCCCGCCTGTTCGGCATAGGTCTTAACCTGGGCGTAGTGCGTTGTAACGAGGAACATACAGCCGCGCTGCCTGAGCTCTTCCAGCACCGCGACAGCGATCCCCATCCCTTCGGCGGGGTCGGTGCCGCTGCCTAGTTCATCCAGTAACACAAGACTGTCACGGCTGGCCTTTTCCAAAATGCTGATGATATTTGTCATGTGCCCGGAAAAGGTGGATAGATTTTGGGAAATGTTCTGGCTGTCTCCAATATCACACCAGTAGTTATCGTGCATGGCAATATAGCTGCCCGCTTCGCAGGGGATGTGAAGTCCACACTGCGCCATCAGAGAGAGCAGACCCACCGTTTTCACCGCGACAGTTTTGCCGCCTGTGTTGGGGCCAGTGATAATCACGCTGCGGGTTTCCTCGTCCATCTCGAAATCTAAGGGGATACAAGAATCCGCTTCCAATAATGGATGGCGGCCTTTTCTGATGTCCAGCCTCCGCGCTCCGCCGATCTCCACAGGGACGGCCTTCATGCTGGCGCTGAGTTTTGCTTTGGCGAACAGCACGTCTAAAATCTCCATCGCCTCCATATTGCGGCGGAGCATAGGGGCGTATTCCGCAACTGCGGCAGTGAGCGTGTACAGGATGCGCCTCTCTTCGGCATCTTCCTCGATATAGAGCGCGGTTAGTTCTGCCTGATGCTTTTCTATGGCTGTCGGCTCCATGAACACGGTGGAGCCTTTTCCTGAAACCTCAACCACTGTCCCGCCAAACTGCGCCTGGAATTTCCGTTGTACAGGCAGTACATGGCGGCCTTGGCGGACTGTGATATATCCATCCGCCAGGTATTGCTTGCGGCTTTTTAGTATGTGATTCAATTTTTCCTTAATTTGTGTTTCCACATGGTCTTTTTTGCGGCGGATATTCCGCAAGTTCGGGCTGGCATCGTCACACAGCGTGTTGTTTTGGATGCACGATTCGATTTCCGTCTGCAGAGGTGCCAAACTCTCAATACTTTGGCCGTACATGGCGACGGCTTCTTCCGTGGCCTTGCCTTTGGATAAATATGCCGCCATACGTTTGCAGGACTCGGCAAATCTGGCAACGCGTTCGAGTTGTTCCGGAATCAGCATACCACCCGCGTCTGCCAGGGCAATGGTTTCGTCTAAGCTGTCCATGATCGGCAAGGGGGGTGTGCCTATCATATCCAGCAGTTTTTTGGCAGAAGTGGTTTCCGCCATTTTACGCACACACATATCCTCGTTCAGATAAGGAGATAACGCGGCGAGCGCGTCTTTTGCGTTTTGGGACAGGGCATGTTCTTTCAGTTTTTCTATGATAGTATTAAATTCGAGCGCGAAATAATGGTTATTCAATGGTTTTATTCCTTTCGTAAGACAAGCGTATACCAAATGGCATTTGGGCAAATAAAAAAGCGCAGTTACCCACTGCGCTACAAAACAAACAAAAGAATGTGTTAGAAGAACACTTCTCTGGTCGTCATATAAGGCATTTGGGTACACGAAGTGAGCGGAAAAAATCCCGCTACGGTGACGCAAATAGATACCTTAGTGACGAACACTCACCAGACATGCCACACTTTCTTACTAATATGTTATTTCAGTATAACATATTAGTCTCGCATTGTCAATTAAGACAATGTTTCCTGCCACAACAGACGAGGGGCGCATGCTGCACCCCTCTCGACCAACTACGTATACATTAGATAACTTTGGCAATCAGCTGGATGGTATTAAAATACTTTCCATCTTCTGCTTGCATCATATCCAAGGTCCATTTGTCTTCGCTGCAAGGGTCAATGCTTGCAAGGTATTCACTCCATGCTATATCGTGGCAAGCCATTTCGCTGTGGGTTACAATTTCTATGCCCTCTGCCTTGCGAAACAAGTTTTTCCACCATTCAATGCCGCGGACAGTTTTTGCAACCTCAGGAACGGCCCAGAACGGTTGCATTTCCGGCGGAACATTATCGCCAAACTCATACTTCAATCCGGGGAAGGCAACCGCAATGTAGCCGCCTTTTTTCACGTAGGGAATAAGCTTTGGCAGCATTTCCTCGTTGTCGCCAAACATATTGTACGCGCCGACCGAAAAAATCACATCGAAATAACGCTTTGCAAACGGCAAGGGCTGCGTTGCGTCGAGCAGCATCGGAACGATTTTGTCAGCGATGCCGAGTGATTGGAATCGCTCATGATTCTCGGTCGGGTCGGCATATAAGTCGGTGGCAAAAACTTCGGCACCATATGCTTGCACCAAGTATATGGCAGACAAGCCCGTTCCGGAGCCTAAATCAAGGATTTTCATATCCTTTGTGATGGGAAAATGCGAAGCCAATTCCTCGGCTTGCCGGATTCCGTTTGGTCCCCACATCGTCTCTTGCAAGAGTGCAACATTCTTCTCATCAGCGACGAACTTGTTTGAAAATATAGTATTCATTTTTCTTCTCCGACCAGTTAGTTAGGAGGGCGGCTGCCCTTGCTCACCGCTTGCGTTTTCCCGCCTGTTTGCCTTCGGGCTGGCGGCGGGTGCGCATGGATGTCATGATCGTGTATCCCAATAGGAGGCCCAGTAGGGCGAAGCCGAGTTGAACCGCCCAGGTGAATATGGTCAGGGCGCCGATGGCGAAGGCGGCGCACATGAGGGCGAGGAGGATCCATGCCATGGGAATTGCCTCCTATCGGGTCCAGGCTGCGATTTCGCGCAGGCGCTCGATGATGGGGAGTTTCTGCGTGCACAGCGGTTCACAGAGGCCGCAGGCGGTGCACTGTGCGGCGTCTTCGGCGGAGATGCCCCAGAATTCTTCCAGGGCGTTGGGGAGCTCTTTTACGTTTCTGCCGAGGAGATATTGGTTGTAGGCGTCCAGCAGTTTGACGATGGGGACGCCGGAGGGGCAGGGTTCGCAGTAGGCGCAGCTGGTGCAGAGGGCGTTGAGTTCTTGTTTTAGGTGGCTCGCGACGCGGGAGCGGGTTTCTTCGGTGACGGTGTATGCGTTCTCGACCGCGGAGACGCACTCCTCCAACTCCTGAATACTGCCTGGGCCGGGGAGGGCGGCGGTGACGGCTTCGTGACCGATTACGAAGCGGAGCGCGGCTTGGACGATGGTTTCATCGGGGGTGTTTTTGAGGAAGTCGAACTTTTCCGCTTGCCGGGGGATTAGGCCGCCGCCGAGGGGATTCATGACGACTACGCCGAGGCCGGCTTTTTGGCAGGCTCTGAGGCCTTCGCCCCGATAGGCGGAGTTGAGGGCGTTGTAGCCGAGGAGAATGGCTTCGGCTTTGCCGTCCGCTACGATGTCGCCGATGTCTGCGCTGTCTACGTGGACGGAGGTGCAGATGTGCCCGATCAGGCCGTCTTGTTGGGCGCGGACGAGGCCGTCGTAGACGCCGCCGGGGGTGGTTAGTTGACGGTATTCGTCAAGCGTGCGGACGCACCACATGTAGTAGAAGTCGATTTTGTCAACGGAGAGCGTGTCGCAGGCTTTTTGTACTCTGACGTAGGCCTCGTCCGCTGTTTTGGCCATCCAGAGGCCGCATTTGGTGGAGACGTAGGGCCGGGTTCCGCGGATTTGGCGCATGGCGAGGCCGACGATTTTTTGGCTCTGGTTATCGCAATAGCCGGGGGCTGTGTCGAAGTAGTTGATGCCCAGTTCGTGGGCGCGGAGCAGGATGTCTGCGCAGATTTGGTGGTCTTTGTTGTAGTCTTCGGCGCGGAAGCGCATGCCGCCGAAGCTGATGGCGCTGATCTCTTTGCCGGTTTTGCCGAGGGGGCGGTAGATCATGGGGGGGTGCCTCCGATCTGTTTTTTGTGGTGGGAAAAGGCTCCTTTTACAAAGGAGGGACCTATCGGTATTCCTTCCGCCGAACCAATCGGCTGCGGCTTCGCCTTGCCCTTTTGGGGCGGCGGTTATGGCAGGCGAAGCCTGCCGGAGGATTTATTGGGCGCGGGCGAGACAAGGGCAATTCTCAGTCCGCTTCGCGGGCAGCTCCTTTGGAAAAGGAGCCTTACTGCCGCCGCCCCTACATAATATCTTCGCCTTTGTCATGCAATACCCGCTCCACGAAAAATCGGGGGCGGCGTTTGGCTTCCATGTAGGTTTTGCCGACGTATTCGCCGACGATGCCGATACCGACGAGATTAAGCCCGCCGACGGCGAAGATGGCAATGGTCGGCATGCGCCAGCTCCAGAAGGACATGCCGAAGCCGTGCTGGATGCCGAATACGACCGCCAACACCAGGGCGGCGAGCAGGAGGAGTACGCCCGTGGTCATAATGAGCCGGAGGGGGCGCATGGAGAGGCTGGTGATCCCGTCGATCGCGAGGGCGAGCATTTTTTTGAAGGGATATTTGCTTTCTCCGGCGAAGCGTTCGCCGCGGGAATATTCGACGGTGCCAGTTTTGTAGCCCAGCATGGGAATAATACCCCGCAGGAAGAGGGCAGACTCTTGGTATTGGGCAAGCGCGTCTAATGCCCTGCGGGAGAGGAGGCGGTAATCGGCGTGGTTGAAGACGATCTCGCCACCGAAGGCGGCGATGAAGCGGTAATAGGTTTCGGCGGAAAAGCGCTTGAACCATGTGTCTGTGTCGCGGTTGGAGCGAACGCCGTAGACGACGTCACAGCCCTCATGGTATTTCTGGACCATGCCGTCGATGGCGTTTAGGTCGTCTTGAAGGTCGGCGTCGAGGCTGATGGTGAAGTCCGCTTGGTCTTTTACGGTGAGCAGACCGGCTAACAACGCGTTTTGGTGGCCTTTGTTGCGCGAGAGACGGATGCCGGAGAAGAGCGGCTTTTCCTCGTGGAGTTCTGAGATGAGCGACCAGGTCTTGTCTCTTGAGCCGTCGTCTACGAAGACGATGCGGCTGTTGAGACTGATTTGCCCGCTCTCCATGAGCGCGGTCATCTTTGCCTCGAGCCGTTTGGCAGTCTCGGGGAGGACTTCTTCTTCGTTGTAGCAGGGGATGACGAGATAAAGCGTGTTCATCATACGCGCCTCCAGATCGTTGTAAGGCGGCCCTGGGACAAGCCGCTCCAGTAGTGTATCACATTTTTTTTCTTTTTTCAATTTAAGCATTGCAAAACTACGACACGAGGAGTAGAATGGGGTGAAAAGTATGTTTTTTGAATTTTGAACCGCTTAAAGTGACAGATTTGCGACAAAATTGACAAAAAATGCGAGAAAAGGAGAACTCTATGCCGTGCTACAATAAGAAGACGATTCGCGACATTGATGTTTCTGGAAAGAAAGTGTTGCTTCGTTGTGACTTTAATGTACCCTTGGACAAGCAGACCGGGGAGATCACCAACGACAAGCGTATTATAGCAAGTTTGCCCACGATCCAATACCTCCTCGATCATGGTGCGAGCATTATCTGTTGTTCACATCTCGGGCGGCCCAAGGGCGAGTGGAAACCGGAACTTAGTCTGGTCCCTGTCGCAAAGCGGCTCAGTGAGCTTTTGGGGATGCCGGTGCAAATGTCGAAAGATGTGGTTGGGGAAGATACAAGAGCCAGGGCGGCGGCGTTGAAGCCCGGCGAGATTTTGCTGCTTGAAAATGTGCGCTTTGATCCGGAGGAGGAGAAAAACGCCCCGGCGTTTACGAAAGCGCTTGCAGATTTGGCGGATGTGTTCGTGTTTGACGCATTCGGCGCGGCGCACCGCTGCCACGCCTCGACTTGTGGGGTGGCGGATCATTTGCCCGCGGTTAGCGGATTTTTGTTGGCGCGGGAGTTGGAAGTGCTGGGTGCGGCGCTTACGGCGCCGAAGCGGCCTTTTGTGGCTATCCTCGGCGGATCGAAGATATCGGATAAGCTGGGCGTGATCGAAAACCTGCTCGAGCGGGCGGATGTGCTCCTGATCGGTGGCGGGATGAGTTATACGTTTAATAAAGCTATGGGCGGTAAGGTCGGCAAGAGCCTCTGCGAGGAGGACAAGCTGGACTATGCGCGGGAGATGGTAGCAAGGGCTAGGGAGAAGGGGGTTAAACTTCTGGTCCCGACGGATGCGATGGCGGCGGCAGAGTTTTCGCCGGACGCCACTCCGGTGCTCTGCGATGCCTCCGATATTCCGGACGATCTGATGGGCCTGGATATCGGGCCGGAGACGATCAAGGCCTTTACGGACGAGGTGAAAAAGGCCGAGACGGTGCTTTGGAACGGTCCATTGGGCGTGTTTGAGTTTGAGGCCTTCTCCAAAGGGACAAGGGCTGTGGCAGAGGCGCTCGCGGAAAGCCGGGCGGTTACGATTATCGGCGGGGGAGACAGCGCGGCGGCGGTGCAGCAGTTTGGGCTGTCTGATCGGATGACCCACGTCTCTACCGGCGGCGGGGCGACGCTTGAGTTTTTGGAGGGGCGGACTATGCCCGGTGTCGCGTGTTTGGAAGATCGAGTAGAGATGGTTGCCGAACGGGCGTGAGCGGCGGGTATCAAAAAGGGCAATCCTCAGGCAGCTTCGCTGACAGTTCCTTTGAGAAAGGAGCCTGGAGGGAACGGGCGCATGTTGTGCGCCCCTACATAAGGTGACGGAGATAGAGAGATAGTAGGAGAGAGATTCGCATGAACCGAAAGTATAGAAAGACGATTATTGCCGGGAACTGGAAGATGAATAAGCTGCCATCGGAGCTCAAGACTTTTTCGGAAGCGTTGAAGGCGCTGGTGCCGCGTGCGAAATGGTGTGAAGTGGCGGTTTGTGTGCCGGCGGTGATGATCCCCGGCGCGGTCCGCGCTTTCAAAGACGGTAAAGTGTGCGTGGGCGCACAGGACATCAGCGCGGCGGAATTTGGGGCGTTTACCGGCGAATGTTCCGGCGCGCAACTCGCCGACGCGGGGGCGAAATACGTGATTGTCGGCCATTCTGAGCGGCGGCAAAATCATGGGGAGACAAATGAGTTGATTAATGCCAAGGTCAAGACCGCGCTCGCGAATAAGTTGATCCCCATCGTCTGTGTTGGTGAGAGTTTGGAGCAGCGGGAGATGGGCGTGACGCTCGAGGTGGTGACCTTGCAGATCAAGACGATTCTGTCAGACATTACCGCGGAGCAGGTGAAGAAGCTGATTATTGCTTATGAGCCGATCTGGGCCATCGGGACCGGGAAGACGGCGACGGCGGAACAGGCCGGGGCGGTCTGCACGGCGATTAGAGCCTTGATTCGCGGGATGTATGGAGCCAGAATCGCGCGGAGTGTGACGATTCAATATGGCGGCAGTATGAACGGGAAAAATGCCGCTGAACTACTCGCCCAGCCGGATATTGACGGTGGATTAGTCGGCGGGGCCTCGCTGGACCCGGCGGAGTTTGCGAAGATTATTATGGCGGCGCAGGAGTTGGAAGAGTAGGAGGCTTATTTTATGACGGAAGATGAAAAGAGGAGAATTCTTTTAGGAACATACTATGATGAATGGAAATTTAGGAACGATAATTTTTGGAAGAGAATGATTCAATTTTTTGTAATTATCTTTTTTGTATCGACATTTCCGATTTCAGTGAGTGTTTTTGAAGGCTTGGATGGCATTGATCTTTCGGGGGTTGCATTATGGGTATTCCCTGTGGCTGGCATAGGCCTATCTCTTTGTTTATTGGCGTTCTGCTTGATAGAGGGATCGAAAATGTTTTTTGTTGGTGTAGAGATAAAAATCATAAAGACAGAATTTCTAGGAGAGAAAGCAGATAGAACTCAGAACTCATACCTTGCGTGGCTTGCGGAATGGAAACTAGCGGTTCTAGTGCCAAGCCTGTTGTGTGTATTACAAATAGCTTTAGCGATAATCGTACTTTGTGTTGATTTGTGAATCGTACTAGGCTACACATCGTGTCCCGCATACAAAGAATAGGAGTTGCTTTTGAAAATACCAACGACCTTAATCATTATGGACGGATACGGGCTGACGGATGATGTGTCCGGCAGTGCGATCCACGCGGCGCGGAAGCCGTATTTGACAGAGTTGTTTGCCAAACATCCGACGACGCGTCTCCTCGCCTCAGGCGAAGATGTGGGTTTGCCGGAGGGGCAGCAGGGGAACAGCGAGGTTGGCCATGTGAACATCGGAGCCGGGCGGGTGGTGTATCAAGACTTGCCGCGTGTTACCGCCGCGATCCGGGATGGGAGCCTTTATCAAAATTCCGCGCTGAGGGCCGCGATGTCTGCCGCGAAGGTGAACGGCGGGGCGTTGCATCTCCTAGGGCTCCTTTCGGATGGCGGGGTGCATAGTCATCTGACGCACATTTGGGCGCTGCTCGAGATGGCGAAACGCGAGGGGCTGACCAAGGTCTATCTCCACGTGTTTTTGGACGGACGGGATGTGCCGCCCAAGAGCGGGGCGGGATATCTTCGGGCTGCGGAAGAGAAGTGCCGGGAGATTGGTGTGGGCAAGATCGCCACTGTGATAGGCCGCTACTGGGCCTTGGATCGAGATGAGCGTTGGGAGCGGGTGGAAGAGGCGTATAACGCCGTGGTCTTCGGCGAGGGGATCCAAGATGCAGATCCCGTGGCCGCTGTGGAGCGGAGCTATGCGGAGGGCGTGACGGATGAGTTTGTAAAACCCATCGTCTCCGACCCGGAGGGCGTGATTCAAGCGGGAGACGCCGTGGTATTTTTCAATTTCCGGCCCGATCGGGCGCGGCAGATTACACGGGCTTTTGTAGATCCTGAGTTTGCGGGGTTTCCGCGCGGAATTGGCTATTTTCCGGTCCATTATGTCTGCCTGACGCAATATGATGAGACTATGCCGAACGTGACGATCGCTTTTCCGCCGGAGGAGATTACGGGTACATTCGGGGCCTATATCGCGGACCTTGGGCTCACCCAGCTCCGTATCGCGGAGACGGAGAAATACGCGCATGTGACCTTCTTTTTCAACGGCGGGGTGGAGGAGAGCTATGCCGGTGAAGACCGGGTGTTGATTCCGAGTCCGAAGGACTATCCCACCTATGATCTCATCCCCGAAATGAGCGCGTTTGAGGTGGCGGAGGCCGCGGTGGAGCGGATTCGGAGCGGGAAGTATGATGTGATTATTCTCAACTTCGCCAACTGCGACATGGTGGGACATACGGGTGCTTTGGATGCGGCGATCAAAGCCGTGGAGACGGTGGACGCCTGTGTCAAGCGAGTGGTGGAGGCGACCATTGAATTGGGCGGCATCGCGCTCATTACCTCGGACCATGGCAACGCGGAGCGGATGCGGAATCCGGACGGTTCTCCTGTGACGGCTCACACTACGAACCCGGTTCCTCTGGTGATCGTGGGGGCGGATGTTGCGCTGGAAGAGGGGCGGCTTGCGGATATTGCCCCGACTATGCTAGAATTGATGGGACTCAGACAATCGGAAGAGATGACAGGCAAAAGCCTGATTTCTAAATAATGGAGTAAAAGGGAGATGCGACTATGAGAGATTATCTGGAAATTACAGAAGTACTGGCGCGGGAGATTATGGATTCCCGCGGGAATCCTACAGTGGAAGTGGAAGTGACGCTTGAGAGCGGAACGGTCGGTCGGGCGGCGGTGCCGTCTGGCGCGTCTACGGGGATTTATGAGGCCTTTGAACTGAGAGACGGAGACGCGGCCTATTATCTCGGCAAGGGCGTGGGCAATGCTGTTAAGCACGTGAATGAAGAGATTGCGGAGGTTTTGGTGGGGCTGAATGCCTTGGAGCAGGTTTCCATTGACCAAATGCTCTGTGACCTTGACGGTACGCCGAACAAGAGCCGCCTTGGGGCGAACGCGATTCTTGGTTGTTCTCTCGCAGTCGCCCGCGCGGCGGCGGAGGAGTTGGGACTGCCGCTCTACAGCTACATCGGCGGCGTGAATGCCAAGACGCTGCCGGTGCCGATGATGAATATCATCAACGGCGGTGCGCACGCGTCCAACAATGTGGACATCCAGGAGTTTATGGTCATGCCTGTCGGCGCGGAGAGTTTCCAACAGGCGCTGCGGATGTGCGCGGAGGTATTCCACCATCTGAAGAAGGTCATCGCGAAGCGCGGCGGGTCTACCGCTGTCGGCGACGAGGGCGGGTTTGCCCCGGATCTCGCGGATGATGAAGAGGCGCTTAAGCTCATCATGGAGGCCATCGAAGTAGCTGGGTACAAAGCGGGAGATCACTTCATGATCGCTATTGACGCGGCGACCAGTGAGTGGATTCAGGAAGACGGCACTTATCTCAAGCCCAAGGCGCAGAAGACGCTCACGAAGGAAGAGATGGTCAACATGTGGGCGGACTTTGCGGCGAAATATCCGATTATTTCGCTGGAAGACTGTATGGCGGAAGATGATTGGGACGGTTGGAAGCTTCTGACGGACAGACTGGGCGACAAAGTTCAGCTTGTGGGCGACGATCTTTTTGTTACCAACGTAGAGCGACTGAGCCAGGGGATTCAAAAGGGTGTCGGCAACTCGATCCTCATCAAAGTCAACCAGATCGGTACGCTGACTGAGACGCTGGATACGATCCAGATGGCGAGCAGGGCGGGGTATACGTCGGTGATGTCCCACCGGTCCGGTGAGACGGAGGATACGACGATTGCGGACCTCGCGGTTGCGTTGAATACAGGGCAGATCAAGACGGGTGCGCCGTCTCGTAGTGACCGGGTGGCGAAGTATAATCAGCTGCTTCGCATCGAGGAGGATTTGTTTGACGCGGCGCAGTATCCGGGGATGGATGCGTTTTTTAATTTAAGATAATTTGTGCGGGCGGGGGGCTCCCCGCCCGTTTGTTTTTTCTTCTTGGGATAGCTCTATTTTTTATAAGCCTGCGGCTTGCTTTGCTCCCTGGCGACCCCCCATTTTGCGCATTCGAGTTGTGTGGTTCCGCCTGCCGGCGGAGGTTTATGTCGCTTTAGGGCGTGTACGCTCTTGTGCGGTGGGTTTCGTACTGTACGCCCTTCCGCCGGGCGAGGCGGAAGCACATGACTTGGACGCGCACGAGTCAAAAGTTTAAAAGGAAGAGATTTTCAAGAGAAACGCAGTTTCTCTTGAATTGTTTTTGCCTACTTTCTGTCAAGACAAAAAGCAGGTCGCCTTCGGCGACACGAAGCAACAGACCTGCAGGGCCTATTTAGCCCCCCCTATGGCAAATATAGAAAAAACCAATGGATGGCAAGAGGCCCCTGCAAAAATTTCCACCCTCCGATGTATAAAACAGTCTCTACTGGCAAAAATAGCCGTAGAGACCATTTTTTATGGAGGTAGGAAGATGAATCGAAATGAGAGCTTTTCCAGACGGGTTGGAGATTTTCTGGCAGGGCGGGGCTTTTACATAGCCCTCTTCCTGTGCGTCGCCGTGATCGGCGCGTCAGCCTGGGCTATGCTTGCGGACACGACAGATACCGGGATCCTTCCTGTGATGGGGGAGGTCGAAGAACTGGCGCAACAGCCGCCCAGTCTCCCGGCTTGAGTACTACGCCGACGCCGCGACCGACCCCAACCCCGCGTCCGCCGGATAGAGAGACATTCTTCTTTGGCACGGAAGAGCCGGACGTTTCACCGACACCCACCCCGGAACCAGCAGTGTCACCGGCAGAGCAGCCGGCTGTCCATGAATCCGCGCCGCTCCAGTTTGTCTGGCCTGTGGCGGGGGAGGTGGAGGTGGGACATTGCAAAGATACCCTCATCTTTGACCGGACGATGGGCGACTGGCGCATCCATGTAGGCGTCGACATTGTCGCTTATCTCGGTGAGCAGGTCTTGGCTGTCGCTGGGGGGACTGTGGAGCGGATTTTCCATGATGACTTGCTCGGTACGACGGTGGTCATCAATCACGGCGGAGGGATGCAGAGCCTCTATGCCAACCTGGCGGAGATTCCCGTGGTGACGGAGGGGCAATGGGTTGCGATGGGGACGCCGATCGGGGCCGTGGGGGCTACGGCGCTCGCGAAAAGCGGGGTCATACACCATCTGCATTTGGAGATCATTGAAGACGGCGTGAGAGTCGACCCTTTGCTGTTTCTGCCGCAACGGTAGGACATTTGGGCGGTTTATCAAGGAAGAGGGAGCCTCTGCGGGAGGCTCCTTCGGTATTTTTGCGATTTTCTTAGATAGGTGATTGACAAAGGGAGAGACGTCGGGTATAATGGTGTTCGTCTCTTTTCGATACGGCGGCATAGCTCAGCTGGCTAGAGCATTCGGTTCATACCCGGAGAGTCACTGGTTCAAATCCAGTTGCCGCTACCAGCTCACTACCGGCTTGCTACGTTCCATTTCCGCCGACGGGCGTTGCCCTTTGGCGAAAATTGCACTCCGTCAAGCCGTCGTTCGCTTCCGATTCGGGCGAAGACCCACCCGAATCGGTGAAAAGGTCAAGGGCAATCATATGGCGTGTTGGTCAAGCGGTTAAGACTCCGCCCTTTCACGGCGGCATCACGGGTTCGAGTCCCGTACACGTCACCAGCCCCACGGAGGAAACTTCGTGGGGCTACCCATAGGGAAGTTTAGCTCAGTTGGTTAGAGCGCTCGCCTCACACGCGAGAGGTCACTGGTTCAAGTCCAGTAATTTCCACCACGAGGGATAAAGACGAACCGCTGCCGGTTGGCAGCGGTTTTGTTATTTTATATGCGAATAACGTGCAAAACTATTGCCAAAATAGAAAAAACAAAGTAATATAAAAATATTATGTATAGCGGATGGTAAAAAGAGGATGCCACAATTTCGTGATCCAATTCATGGATTTATTTACATCAGTGATGATGAACTAAAAATTGTAAATTCTGCTCCCTTTCAACGTCTGCGAAATATACGCCAACTTGCCACTACATATCTGGTGTATCATGGAGCTGAGCATACTCGTTTCGGACACTCCCTCGGAGTTATGCACTTGGTTACAAGAGTGTTTGATTCTGTGATTTCAGATACATCGAATTTGTTTAGTGAGGATCCTTTTGAAAATGAAATTCGTACAGCGTGGTATCGTCAAATATTACGTCTAATTGCGCTAACTCATGATTTGGGGCACCCTCCGTTTTCACATGCGGCAGAAGGGTTCTTTGCGGATGGACTTAAGCATGAGTATTACACAAAAGAGATCATAAGAGATACTGTGATTTCAGGATATATTGTAGAAATCGGCAATAAGCTACAGGAGAGTTTGGCAGAAAAATCTAAACTTTCAACAGATGAGTTGATCGAAAAATATAAAATAAGGCCTATTACACCACAGTTGCTTTGGATGATATATGGAGAAAAACCGGCAATACATGATGAATATATTTGGCCCGATTTTGTTTTTTTAAAAAGCTTTATGGATGGCGAGTTGGACTGTGATAAAATGGACTATTTGCTCAGAGACTCTTTGTATTGTGGTGTGACATACGGAAAGTATGATTTGAATCGATTTGTATCAATCTTAACTGTATATAGGAGTAAAGAGGAAAACATTTTATCTCTGGCAATCTGTAGCGGAGGGGTTCAAGCGTTTGAAGAGTTTGTTCTTGCCCGTTATTTTATGTTTATTCAAGTGTATTTCCACAAAACTCGCAGATGCCTTGACAGGCTGCTTGTTGCAGGTATGAAGGAAATTTTGCCAAATGGTGTCTTCCCTGAAGAAATTAATAATTACCTAAAATGGGATGACACCTATGTGTTACACGAAATGAAACAAAAGCAAACACCACATGCAAAACGATATTTAGAAAGAAAATGTATGACATGTGTTTATGAAACGCCCGCCCATGCAACAGGAAGTGAGAAAAAACTTACCAAGTCTCTGCAGGAGGGATTGGAGCGCGAGTTTCCAGATGTCTTTTTTCAGTTTGATGACGTTGACAAAAAAGCGCATAAACTTTTACCTCCCGTATACTCTTCGAAAGATGGCGACGAAAATGAAATAAGGGTGATCGACAAGCATACCGGAGAGGCTAAAAGTGTAATGCATCACTCCTTGATTTTAAAGGGGATTACAGACAGCATTTATATTTGCAGACTATATGCCGACGCTGATAAAGAAGATATTAAGAGAATAAAGAGTTGGATTAATGCGAAAGACCTTGAATATTCAAGTTAGAAGGGAGTATACAGTATGAGTAGCGTATTAAGTATAATAAAATCAATACAAGAGACGACCCATGAAGCTCCCTGTAAAAAAGCCATACAGAAAATGGTATACCTCATTCAAGAAGCAAACGAACCACTTGGATTCGACTATCGTATTCATTTCTACGGCCCCTACAGTGCCGATTTAGATGCAGAACTACGATATCGCTGTAGTCGTGGTGATTTGGCAATGGATGAAAGAGATCAGGGACATTTACTGTCGGTTAATGACACTGTGGAAATATCTGCAATCTCTTCGCATGCCCAAAATGTAATTTTCAATTTTAGTTCGGAGAGACCAGCTCAATTAGAGCTTCTCACAACGGCCCTCTACGTTCAAAGAGCGCTTCCGAATTCTGGTTTCGAAGGTATTATTGCTGGTGTTCAAAAAATCAAAGGGCAAAAATATAGTAGAGAGAAAATAGAGGATGCCATCAAGGAGTTAAAGGACAAAAAGTATTTTTAGTTTTGTACGAGAGAGGAACAGGGGTACGAAAATAGTACCCCTGTTCTTTTCTCGCGCCTTTTATTGTTGAAATTGCGTAGTGCAAAAAGCGCAAAGAACTGCGGCAATCTTAAATTTCTTATGCGCAAATGTACTGGTTTCGGCGTAGCATACGGAAATCTCCTGTGCTATACTTTTTTGTAATGGGAGCTCTTTGCGCTGCATGGAGCGACAAAATCAAAACTAGGAGTGAGACATATGCCAATTTTGCTTCCGGAAGATTATACATACGCGTTTCCGAAAATGCACAAGGTCCGTCAAAACATCCCGGCAGACCGTCTGGAAGATGTCGCGGATACCCTGCGAAAATCACTGGACAGAGAAGAAATTCGCGCCAAGATTAAGCCGGGCGCAAATGTAGTAGTCGGTGTCGGCAGCCGCGGGGTGCAGAATATCGCTCTGATTGTCAAAACTGTGGTAGACTTCGTGAAAGAAGCCGGTGGCGTGGTCACCATCGTGTCTGCTATGGGCAGCCACGGCGGCGGTCGGGAAGATGGTCAGCGTGAAATGCTCGCGGGATACGGCATTACAGAAGAAACCATGGGTGTGCCTGTTATCACGAAAGTAGACTCTACCCTGCTCGGCCAAACGAAGACCCGCGGAGTAGACGTCTGGTTTGATAATGTGGCCCTTGCGGCAGACCTCGTCATCCCGATCAACCGCGTCAAATTCCACACGCACTTCTCCGGCCCTGCGCAGAGCGGGCTTTGCAAAATGCTCACTATCGGTTTTGGTAACCATGTCGGCTGCTCGACCTATCACGGGAGCGGCTTCAAATGGTTCGGGCAGACGATGCTGGAAGCGGTAGACATCATCATGGAAAAGGCGAACATCGGTTTCGGCGTCGCGGCGGTAGAAAATGCCTATGATGAAACCTACTTGATCGAAGCGATTCCGGGTGAGAATATCCAAAAACGCGAAGCGGATTTGCTCAAAATCGCCGGCGAAAACTATCCGCGCATCATGATCCCGGAGATCGACATTTTGGTTGTCAAGGAGATCGGCAAGAACATTTCCGGTACGGGAGTAGACTGCCACGTCATCGGGAAGAGCTTCAATATTGACGAGTTCCCCCTGCCCGTGCCCGACATTGACCGGATGGTCGTGCTCGGCGCTACCGAGGAGAGCCATGGCAATATGATCGGTATCGGTAACTTTGACGTCTGCCTGCGCGAGATGTTTGAGCAGATCGACTATGAGTCAACCTACGCAAACGGCATTGCCGCCTTGTCTGGGGATGACGCGAAGATTCCCATCATCGCCGCCGACTATGACGAGGCGATGCGGATTGCCGTGAAGCTTCTGAGACCGGGGACGGATAAGAAGAATCTGCGCATCGTGACAATCAAAAATACGCTGCAGCTTACCGAAATTGAAGTTTCCGATTCTCTCCTGCCTTATGTGGCGGAGCATCCGGATTTGGAGCTTATCTAGGCGAAATGATAGACCCCCCCATTGGCATTGCCGATGGGGGGTTCTGTGTGTGGGTGCAAGAAAGTCTCCTTGTTCAAAGGAAGTACCTATCGGTATTCCTTCCGCCGAACCAATCGGTCGCGGCTTCGCCTTGCCCTCCCCAGGCGGCAGTTATGGCAGGCGAAGCCTGACGGAGGATTCGTCGGATACGGGAGGACATGTGCTGGTGGGGGAGAATCATTAGGCAGCTTCGCGGACAGTTCCTTTGGGAAGGGAGCCTGTGGGTGTTGGGGATTAGTCATCGCCTTTTTGGCGCAGATGGGCGATGAGCATTTTGATGATGAAGGCGTCGGAGAAGCTTTTTGCGGGGTCGAGTCCGGTGAGATCGTATAGCTTTTCCAGGCGCGCCCGGATCGTGTTGCGGTGCAGCAGGCTTTTTTCCGAGGCGACGGAGATGTTTGTACAGTGGTCGATGAAGTGTTCGGCGCATTCGAGCAGCTCTGTGCGCAAAGTGCCGTCTTTTTTCTCCAGCTTTTTCAGGCTGGGTTCCAGGAGTTTTTTGAGGACTTGCGGGTGCAGATGGTGATAGATATTGTCGAACAGGATGTTTTCGAGGAGATAGAGGCATTCGCTCCGCCCGGTTTTTTTGCCGATGTGGATGATTTCGAGGGCCTCTTCAAAGCTTTTTTTCAAGTCTGAGAGCGTAGTGCAGATGTTTCCGTAGGCCGTGTTGAAGGAGAAGGCGGTGAAGGTGCTGAGGTCCTGGATGAGGTCTTGGCAGATTTTGTCCAGCGCGAGGTAGATGCGGGAATGATCTCCCATGGGGATGAAGGATTTGATTACGACAATTGTGTCGCGGTCGTAGATGAAGACGAGGTCTTGGGTGTTGAGGTAGCGGTTGGCGATTAGGCATTTTACCGCTTCGTTGCGGATCAGTTCGGTGCTGGCTTGGTAGCCGAGCTTGAGGTTGATATTGAAATAGCTGGTCTGGTGGAATTGCAGTTTGATGCAGATCACAGAGCGCAAAAGCGAGGGGTCGATTTCCTGCCGGTTCATCATGGAGATGAGTTTGTCGGCGTCTACCTGGTCGGAGAGCATGAGGCGCGCGATTTGGCCGCGTTCGTCGCTGTTGGAGAGCGTGCGGCTGTAGAGATCGTATTCCAGTGCGGCCTCTAGTGCGGCCCGCACGGCGACGCCTTGCTGCGCGGAAGAGGCGGTGTGTCCGTGGACGACGACTGTGCCGCATAGTTCGCCGTTGAGGAATACTGGGGTGCCGTAGACCATCCAGTCGTCCTGTTCGCCGCGCTCGATGATCGCGGGGTGCATGACCTGGATGACGTATTGCGCGGTGCTGCTGTTTGTCCCGACGCGGGAGGAATCGGTGGAGGCTACGATACGGGTGTGTTCGTCTGTGATGTGGACGGTGGAATGGGAGGCGTATTTTTCTAAAAGCTGATCTAGAAAGTCTGCATGGATCATGGTGGACACCCCTTGTTGTGTGCGATGTTGTGCCGATGGCACAGGTTTCGTGAAAATGATAGCACAAATGCACTGAAAAAGGAAGATGTACGATAATTTGGTGGGGCGAAAAATATTTGTGTGCAAAAAAATCAGAATTTGGGGATAGGGAAAGTAAATAACTGCGCATTGTACATAGGAATGGCGTTGAATCCGCCGTTACCTGTTTGTTATGATGGAGGAAACCAGATTTTCGTGAATAGAAGGAGGACATACATATGCTTGATATATCCAATGAAGAGGTATTGCGGCAATATCTGCTGGACAAGGGCCATATGAAGGCGGGAGAGCATTGCTGGATCAAGTATTGCGGCGGGGGCGTATCCGGCACGGTGGCTTTTGTCCATGTCGATGGACGGGAGATGATCGTGAAGCAGGCATTGGCGAAGCTTAAGGTCAAAGAAGAGTGGTTATGCGACCCGAATCGGATGCAGATTGAGATGAAAAGCAACGAGATATACCACCGTTTCGTACCCGAAAACACCCCGGAAGTGTACTTTTATGACCACGATAACTACATTTTTGGGCGCGAAGCGGCACCGGAAGAGGCCATTATGTGGAAGAGTGACCTGATGACTGGTCGGCTCGACTTCGTTGTGGCGGAGAAGGTGATGCGTTCGCTTTGCATTGTCCACAACGAGTGCGCGAAGGACAGAGAAATCGCGGAATTTTTCGCGGACAAGGCTATTTTTTACGAATTGCGCATCTCGCCGTATATCAAGTTTATCTTGAACAAGCACCCGCAACTGACTGACTATGCACAGCCCATCATTGAAGAACTGATGGACAGCGCGATTACCTTGGTCCATGGCGACTATAGCCCGAAGAACGTGATGATTAACGACCGCAAAGTGTATTTGATGGACTTTGAAGTGGCGCACTATGGGCATCCGTCTTTTGACCTTGGGTTTTTGTCGAACCATCTGGTTCTCAAGTCTATCTACAACTGCAAGTATGGGGCGGCTTATCTCAGCATGCTGCGGCATATTCTGGACCTGTATTTCAACGAGATGGATTATATGGATAAGGGCGCGCTGGAACAGAGCTTTATTAAGCTCCTGCCTCTGCTGATGATTGCGCGGGTGGATGGCAAGTCGCCGGTGGAATATCTCACGGAGCCGGTAGATAAAGAGCTGGTGCGCACGATTGCGTATGCGATTATCGAGAGCAAGCCGGCGGACCGCCATGTGATGATTGATCTGATTTTGGCACACGTTGAAGCTTATTTCGAGAACACGAAGAACGCTTAGGAGGGTATGGCGATGTCTGGATATAACATTAAAGAAGTAAAGGCGCGGCAGGTGTTTGATTCGCGCGCCAATCCGACGGTAGAAGTCGATGTGATTTTGGAGTGCGGCGCGATGGGGCGCGGGACGGTTCCGTCTGGCGCGTCCACTGGCATCTACGAGGCGCTGGAGCTTCGGGATGGTGATGAGAAGCGGTTTGGCGGCAAGGGCGTGAGCAAGGCGATCGGCAATATTGAGCGGGTGTTGGCGCCGGCTATTGTTGGGATGGACGCCACGAATCAGGCCGCGATTGACGACAAGATGATCGCCTTGGACGGGACGCCGGGCAAGAGCAATCTGGGGGCGAACGCGATTCTTGGCTGCTCTATGGCGGTGGCCTGGGCGGCGGCGAACGCGGCGAAGCAGCCATTGTTCCGCTATTTGGGCGGGTGCAACGCGAGGACCTTGCCGGTGCCTATGGTGCAGATTATCGGCGGGGGTGCGCATGCGGTTGGGTCGGTAGATATTCAGGATTATCTTGTTGTGCCGATGAGCGCGGGCAGCTTTGCTGAGGGGTATGAGATGGTTGTGGACGTGTATAACGCCACGAAGAAGGTGTTCGCGAAGGCGGGGAAACCACTGTCTACAGCGGACGAAGGCGGGTTCTGGCCGACGGGATTCAAGAGCAATGAAGAGGGTCTTGCGCTTATTACGGAGGGCATTGCCCTTGCCGGATACAAGCCGGGAGAAGATGTGGCGATTGCGCTGGATATCGCTTCGAGCGAGTTTTATCAAAAGGACAAGGGGACCTATACCTTCCATCTGGAAGACCGCGAGTTTACACGGGAGGGATTTGTCGATCTGCTGTGTAGTTGGGTAGATAAATATCCTATCATCTCGATTGAAGACGGCGCTTCGGAGCTCGATTGGGAGGGCTCGGTGCTGCTGACTCAGAAGCTCGGCAAGCGGATCCAGTTGATTGGGGACGATCTGTTTACCACGAGTATTCCTCGCGTGAAAGAGGGCGTGGAGCGGGGTGCATGTAACGCGGTGCTCATCAAGATGAACCAGATCGGCACGATTACAGAGACATTGGACGCGATTGAGTATACGAAGACGGTTGGTTATCTGCCTGTTGTGTCCGCTCGTTCGGGTGAGACGGAGGACTGCTCGATTGTGCATCTCTCGATTGGGACCAACGCGGGGCAGCTCAAAGTCGGCTCGGTTGCGCGGAGTGAGCGCACGGTGAAGTGGAACGAGGCGATTCGCATGGAGCAGTTGCTGGGTGCGCAAGGGATTTATCCGTCCGGCGCGATCTTCGATCGGGTCAAGAGATAGCGAGCGTTCATCCATTGATTGCTGAATGATTTGTTTTGTCCTCCCCGCCTTTGGCAGGGGGGACAAAATGCTTCTTACTCCGAACGGATTTCCTAGCGATTTCTATTTTCTTATGTGACGAGATGTGATATGCTCGTTGTAAGGATAGACGAATATCCGCTTTGCACGCAATTGAATCTACCCACCACAGCTTTTTCGGCTGAAGAGGTTATGCCATGGCAAAAATGCAAATGACGCCATACGAGCGGGTGATGGCCGCCATCCACCACAAAGAGTTTGACGTATTTCCGGCAATTTCTCCGACATCAGTGGCCACCCTGGACGGGATGCGGCTTGCGAACGCTTATTTTCCGGAGGCGCATTTGGACCCCAGCAAAATGGCGGCGTTGGCCGCGATTGGACATGAGCGCTTTCAGTTTGACTCGGTGATGCCGTATTTTTCGATTCATCTGGAGAGCGCCGCTCTCGGCGCGCAGATTGATTGGCGGGACGCGGGCAGTACGCCGCAGGTGCTTACGAAGCCGATTCGGCGGGTGGACGATTTTGAGCTTCCGCCCAAGTTTATCCAACGTACGGAGTTTCAAAAGATGCTCCGGGCGATCCGGATTCTCAAGAAGAAATACGGTGGGCGAGTGCCGGTTATGGGCAAGGTGATGGGGCCTTGGACTTTGGCGTATAACCTGTATGGCGTGGAGAATCTGACCATCGACATGATCTTGGAGCCGAAGAAGACGACGGATCTCATCAACGAACTTTCGGCGGTGCCGATCAAATTTGCCAAGGAGCAGTTTGACGCGGGGGCTGATATTGTGACATGGGCGGAGCACACGACCTCGGACTTGGTGAGTCCCCATGTGTATAACGAGTTTATTCTACCGATACATAAAAAGGCCGCGTTTGCGCTCCAACAGGGCGGGGGGCCGGTGATTTTGCATATCTGCGGGAATGTGAGGGATCGGCTTGCGGGGATTAGCAAGTCGGGGTTTCAGATGTTTCATCTGCAT
>Ga0131853_10000475_pt1 | contig 73729 bp, 89 predicted proteins | sample TergutLab28metaG_FD_92764 | JGI IMG/M metagenome (GOLD analysis project Ga0131853, IMG submission 92764) | Labiotermes labralis P1 segment gut microbial communities from Petit-Saut dam, French Guiana - Lab288 P1 (version 2) (version 2) | ecosystem: Host-associated > Arthropoda: Insects >... | reverse complement strand
TGTACTCAAACAAGATACACAAACTGTCACGGAGGCAACAGCGTGTCTTGAATGGAAAGTAAAAATGATGTATACTTTGTCTGCTGCGGTGGCAGGTGAAAATCCTGTGTCCATAGGTGATGTCTGGTCATCTCTATGGGCGTCGGTGGAAGTGTTTGGTCACACTTCTCCGATTCCGCGGTGTATTTTTTTGTTAATCAAAGCTTGGTGGAATTTTGCCTTTCGTTTCGACCTCTGGCTTTAATATACCACATCGTCCAGCATAATACAAATTTATTTGCGGTTTTTCGCACGTTAATTTAATCCGCTGAATAGATATGCCCAACCATGTAGTCTTGCAAAAACACGCATGAAATAAAAATAAGCTAATAAATTTTGAGGGATTCAACTTCTTGCATTTTGCAAGAAGTTGAATTTTTTTTGATTTAATCCACTTATCTAAAATACACATTAGATTGAATTTGTTTTGTCAAGGATATTTTCAAAATTTCCATTAACAGCATAATCTCAAATATGAAAAGTAGCCCCAAAACCCGAATTGTCGGGTTTTGGGGCTATCGGTCTTATTTTCTATTGAGTGCTTAATTTTTGTTAATCTGTACTTGAAGTTCTGCCAGCTTTGCACGAAGTTCGGCATTTTCGGCGGCTACACCTTGCCACTTCTCGCGCTCACGCAGTTCGGCATTATGAATAGCCTGTGCTTCATCATGCCTTGCCTTAGACCTCACACGCTCAATCGCCCTAAACTCCGGCGATGCCGCTACATGGCGGTACGCTCTGATTGCTTCACTCATAACGGATACCTCCAATGCTTCGATTTTTGCTAAATCTTCCTCTGTTTCAGCCTTAAATAGCCTCAGCCATAGTTCCTTGCTGTTGTCTGTGCTGTCTGTACTTATTTGCTCGGATAGCTTGGGCAATTCATAAAAATGCAGGGCGCATTTATCTGTAAGTGCTTCATGGCTTGTAACTTCCAACACTTGAAATTCTGAATGAAATTTTTTAGGGTCGGTAAACTGATTAAAGCCTAAAATACTGATTACGATTGTACGAGGCAACAGACCATAATTTTGTCCTTCGTTGAGAGCATTTGAAAATTCCCTTGCCCAATAATATAGACTGCGCTCGGGGTAATTGCCCTCATTTTCGACTTGGACTTCGAGATTGATATGCTTACCGTCTACAATCATATTTATGTCCAGTCTGCAAAATTTCTTCCCCATTTCTTCGGGTGGCATATCTTGGTTAGTTATTAAAAACTGTTCTATACTATCATATGTTATGCCGAGTAGGGCGGCAATAAGTCGCTTTAATAAATCGGGATATTTTGTAAATAGCAAGCGAAACAGTATGTCATTCGTTAACCTGTATTCTAATTTTATCATAGGGTCATTCCTCCGTAAGGCAAGCATAACATATTTTAATGCTGTTTTCAATATTGAGATTTTGCTACACTTTTTCCGTGCGTTTTTTCATTTTTTCTTGTATTTACCACCGCGCATATGCTATACTTGTCAAGATATTATAATTTTGTCAGGAGATAATCAATGTCAGATTACAATAACGAGCAATTAGGTATAGAACCAGCACCAAATCTCAAGGTCGAATTATGGCGCGACGCGCTGGGTTGGGCAAAAACCATTCTTTTTGCGGTGGTGTTTGCGCTGTTAATTAATAACTTCATTATTGTTAACGCATCGGTGCCAACAGGTTCAATGGAAGGCACTATCCGTGTGAACGACCGCATTGTCGCTTTTCGGCTTGCATATCTATTTTCTGAACCAAGCCGTTTTGACATCGTTGTTTTCCGTGGGCCAGAAGATAGTTCGATTCTGTATGTAAAGCGAATAATCGGGCTGCCTGGTGAAAGAATAAATATCGTTGATGGTCGTGTATATGTAAACGACGAACCTGTCCCACTCAGGTACGACTTTGTGCAAGGTAATGTTTTCGGCAACTTCGGCCCCTATCCGGACGTGCCAGACGGACATGTTGGAGATTATCCAGTCATACCAGAAGGTCATTTCTTTGTACTGGGCGATAATAGAGGCAACTCCGTCGATTCCAGGCATTGGAATGACAACCGATTTGTTTCCGAAGATGATATATTGGGCAGAGTGATTTTCCGCTACTTCCCAGGTTTTCAAAGTCTAACAAATACTTGAGATAGATGATAAAAGAAAGGAGTTAGTAAAATGGATACCATAAAAAAAGAAATGCTCATTTCAGAAATTCTTCATATAGACCGAGGTCTAGCACCCATTCTCATGAGTCACGGCATGAACTGCGTAGGTTGTCCATCTGCCCAGCATGAGTCTTTAGAGCAAGCAGCAGTGGTACACGGCATGGATGTAGACGCAATCGTAGAAGAAATGAATCAATTTTTGCAAAACCAAGCGAGTTAAACACAAAGGCCGATGGAGCGTTGCCCCGTCGGCCTTTATCATTTATATCACAGCTTGATATTCTACCTGTGGAGGAATCTCGAAGCGTGATGTCCAATCGTTATAGCATTCTATACATAGGTCAATGGCGTGTGCCTCGCCGTCATATGGTGAATGGAATCCCCAGCTTTTTGTAAGGGATATATGGTCTTCCAGGTATCCAATGGCGTTTTTTGTTACCGCTTTGCCACACACATTGCAGTAAACGGCATCTAGTTGATGTTGCATTATGGGTCTTTCTAAAAATGCTTTCATCCCTTTTCCCCCTTCTTGGGTGCTGTTTTAGTATTCCTCTTCAGCGTCGGCTATACACAGGTAATCTATGTTTTGGTTTGCGAAGGATGGTAAATGTACATAATATAGGCTTCCAAATGCGTTTTTCAGCGGCGGGCAGAATGGCAATATTGCATGAACAATCGCGCCCAGTACAAGGCTGGTTGCTGTTTTCTTACCCTGTTTTTGGCGAATTTTTCTAATTAAATGGGCCGTATTGATATATGTTTTATTTTGTGGGCAAAAAATACCACTCATTTCATTTTTTATTATCATGTATAAAAAATCGGACAAGTTATCAATATAAATCATACTGCGTTTATTTTGTGTATCTGGAACGATAGGCATAAATTTTGACAATCTAAGCAGTTGACTAAACTTACCAGGACAATTCAGGCCATAAACCATTGGGGGGCGTACGACGGTTATTTTAAAATTTTCAGCAGCTATTTTTTTTAATGCCTCCTCTGCTTGAAATTTTGAATGTCCATAATAATCATTATCCCTCGGACAAGGCATTGTATGTGCGGTTATTTCTCCCTGCTGCTTGCCATATACAGACATGCTGCTCAGGTAAACAAACTGCCGCACATGCGCCGTTTTTGCTTTTTTTGCAACCGCTATCGCAAGGTCACGGTTTACTTCATAGTATAGATGCTTGTTTTGGCGGGTTTGCTTTCTATGGGCGATGCCCGCCGCAAAAAGTACGGCATCATAATTTTCAAAATGCGTATTTTTCCATCCTATTCGGGCATCCACGACATCCACGGCAAAGGCAATATCTTCATTAACGCACCGAGAGGACGCATATTGGGCAAAATTTTGACCAATATACCCGCCGCCAATCACAAGCACTCTCACGATTTTCCTTCCTTAAACCCACGACGGCTAATGGTTACAAACACAGTAAGCATCAATATCCATATGTCGAAAAAAAATCCGATACGCCGCGCATACTCTCCGTCGTATTCCGCTTTTTTTTCAATAGGCAGCTCGTCTCTGCCCATCACCTGTGCCAATCCGGTGAGTCCTACAGGCACTGCATTTGCAGCGTATTTTTCGCGTTCGGCAATGAGGTCATCTTGATTCCACAATGCGGGACGTGGCCCCACCAGCGACAATTCGCCTTTTAAGATATTAATAATTTGCGGAAGCTCGTCCAAACTGAATTTACGCAAAAACCGTCCCACTGGAGTAATATGCGCTTCTGGGTTTTGCAACAAGTGAGTGGGTACATCTTTGGGCGCATTGGCATACATACTGCGGAATTTGTAAATCATAAAAAACCTAAAATTCCGTCCATATCGCTTCTGTTTAAAAAATACCGAGCCACGCGACGTCACCTTCACCAAAATAGCCAAAACCAACATCAAAGGCAGCCACAATGGAGATGTCACCAGTATGATAAGGATGTCCAAAACCCTCTTTACATATATATACATACAACGCTCCAGTTATGACTCTTTAAATCCAGGCACTAACTGATGAAGCCTGTCCAACAATTGAGTCCTATTATTTTCATAAGCATCTGTTTTTAATATATTGATAGATTCAAATAAATATTCCGGATTAATTTCAATCGGGCGGCCGACGAAAATTTTGTTGTTGGATGTGGTGGTTAAACCCTCTTCGGCCATTAACAACTCTTCGTACAATTTTTCTCCTGGGCGCAAACCAATAAAATCTATCGGAATATCCTTGTATGGCTCATACCCCGAAAGTCGGATAAGCATCTCGGCTAAATCCAGCGTTTTTACTGGGTCGCCCATATCCAGCACAAATATTTCTCCGCCTTTTGCCATTTCACCAGCAGCCATGACCAGACTTACAGCCTCAGTGACTGTCATATAGTAGCGGATAATTTCCTTATGCGTTACGCGCACAGGCCCACCCGCGGCAATTTGCGCCTTAAATATAGGAATAACCGAACCATTAGACGCCAGCACATTACCGAAGCGTACGATGGCAAACTCCGTCTGACTTTGGGCATTCATGCATTGAATGATCATTTCACACACACGCTTTGTCGCACCGTATACATTGGTTGGGTTTACAGCCTTATCAGAAGAGATGAGTACAAATCGCTTGACATGATGAAAATCGGCGCACTTTGCCACGTTTAATGTACCAATGATATTGTTTTTGACCGCCTCTTCTGGGGCATGTTCCATCATAGGCACATGCTTATGGGCGGCGGCATGGTATACAAGATGTGGTTTGTATTCACCAAATAGGTAGTCCAGTCGTGATACTTCACGGATATTGGCGACTTCTGCAAACATCTGCAATTTGCTGCCAAATTTAAAAATCAATTCTTGTTGAATGGCGTACAATCCGTTTTCAACCACATCTATCATGACAATGCGAGCGGCACCATGGGCGGCGGCTTGACGGCACAACTCTGAACCAATCGTCCCACCCGCGCCGGTAATCATGACTGTTTGCCCTGCAAGATACTTTATTTTGAACCGTTTGATGTCAACCACATCACGCCCAAGCAAGTCTTCAACGCTGACATCTTCCATACGCGCCACCACGGACGGGTCAACCGACTCAACATCATTTTGTTCGAAGTCAAATACATCGGGAATCTTTTTCAATTCGCAATTCGTCTTTGCGCAAATACTGGAAATAAGGCGTTTTTCCTTGCCTGTTGCATGTGGCACCGCCATCAGAATCACTTGAATGCCGTGTCTTTCCACTAACCGTGGGATATCTTGAATATTACCCGACACAGGAATGCGCTGGATTTTACGCCCTTGTTTTGCGGGGTCGTTGTCAACGGCACAAACCACCTCATATCTGTGTGACGGGCTTCGCCCAAGCCCTTGGATGACTGCCAACCCTGTTTCACCCGCACCCACAATCAGTACTTTTTTTCGGCTGCCACCTGCACGGCGGCTGGCTAAATTAGAACGCACGGCGCGATATGCCGTACGCATAAACAACGTACTGCCTCCTGCCATGGTTGCCGAAATAAAATAAACCGTAATAGGCAATCTAAAATCCACCCTGGGCGGCTGGAAATACAACCATGTTGCCGCCACAAAAACGCATACAGCAACCATTGCAGCAACCATAAATTTCAAAAACTCATATGCCTCAGCATACCGCCAGAGACTTTCGTACAACCCAAAGACCCAAAATGTTACAAAAAAAATAACAATAAAAAAAAGATAGCCCAGCATCATGACTTCCAGATGTTCGACAAGGGCAATGCGCCGCAAAAGGATAAACCAAGACGTAAAATAACTGACAGAAAACAGCGCGAAATCTGCCAACATAAGCAACGGTTTGCGGTATTTAGATGCAGTCCAGTTTTTTTTCATAGGTTACTCCTTTTAAGCCGTTGCGAATAAGGAAAACTCTAAATTGATGCGTACTTGTGCGTTGTATTCAAAATCTACATCAATCGTTTGAATGTGCACCATGCTTAGGTCATATAAAAAGTGTGTTATGTTGTATAGTTCTCCTGAATAACTAGCACTTATACGCATTTCTAGGATATTACTATTGCCCCACATTTCATGGACAACGGGTTCGGCTGCTAAAAAACTCAACTGTTGCAAGTCATGCAACATGGATAAGCGGCTGACTTCCGCCAATGCAAATGGAAGATCACTGTAATGAAATATTGTATCCTGGTATGCTAATTCGATTTCAAGCAAATTATCTTCAAATGCCAAGGCCATTCTATGCCCTGCGATATATCGGCTTTCCGCCAAATGCGCGCTTGTCCTTGCCATTTGCAAGGACTCATATGCTGGGTGAACCAGAAACGTTGCGGCTATTGTTAGCAATAAAATATTTGCCAATGCAAACATTATCATTTTTCTGACATCCATCAAAAATTAACCAACACAGGAAGCAAAAATTCGTTATCAAATAGCCATCTGGCAATCATTGAATCTTGCAACAAATCGTATACGGATTGATATGCCCCCGTCGCAAAAAATAACGTGACAACAAGAAGGGATATCCAAACCAAAATCGCCCCCATAACAACACCCAAAATCAAACCGCCCGCACGGTTTAACGTACGAATGACAGGTAGCATTCCCACGATATCTAAAGCATAGCCAATAAGTGACAGCGCGATAAGTGCAATTACAAACACCAGCAAGATAGCTATTGCATTGATAATCATATTAGCAAAAAATCCTGCGATATAGTCTTCAATGGTCGCGACTTGCAGAAACTGAAACATATCAGGCGTGTTGTAAGTATGAAGCAACGCACGCATTCCACCAGGAATAGGCAGTGTATCAATAATTTCCGCGCCACGCGCCACCGCGTGTTCATGAAAAACAGCCTCAAAGTTTAACGCACGTGAAATTCCATCACTAATCATTGGAAACAATGGCGTTTCACGTAAGTAATACGCAACATGAGGATGCAATTGATATGCTAAAAAAATAGCGATAAAAAAAGAGACTAACCTGTACACAGTACGGATTAGCCCTCGGCGAAATCCACCCCAAGCACAAAGTGCAAGAATAATTAAAATTCCTAAGTCGAGTGCATTCATTAACCCACCACCACTTGGTTGCGGCCAAGCTCTTTCGCTAAATACAATGCCGATTCTGCACCAGCTACAAATGCTTCCGGAGTCATATCTTCCTCATATGGAGAAACCGAATTTACGCCAATACTCAATGTAAACTGGGTATTTTCCACATCAGAAATGTCTAAATCTTCAACGTCACGCCTGATTTTTTCACCGATGGTATGGCATTCAGCACTACTTGCATGAAGCAATATCATTACAAAACTATCATAATCCCAACGCGCTGCAAAATCTCCTGGTTTTTTAGATGACTCAGCGATTATTTCTGCAATCTTAGCTACGCCTTCGTTACCTTTTTCAAAGCCATTTGCAGTGTTATATTTAGCAATTTTATCTACATTCGACATAACGATTCCAAGCTGACGTTTTTCCTTTTTTGCCCGCGCCCATTCTTCAGCCAAACGCCGCTCAAAGTAATGGCGTTTGGGCAATCCTGTGACAGTGTCAACCATGCTAAGCCTATCAATTGTACGCATTTGCTGCAAAAGCTTAATCTGCAACCCAACCCGCAATTTTACAATCACTGTATTATATGGCTTTACAATGTAGTCAACTGCACCCAAACGAAGCCCTTTTTCTTCGTTTGAATCTTGCCCCATACTGGTAACAAATATGACAGGAATATCTTTCGTTTCGTGAAACTCTTGCATCATCGTCAACGTTTCATAGCCGTCCATTTGTGGCATAACTACATCCATTAAGATAATATCTGGCTGTAGTTTTCTAGCTATTTGGATAGCTAATACGCCACTGTCCGCAGTATGAACAATGTATTCCTCGTGCAAAATCTGCGCCAAATGCATAAGGCTAACGCGGCTGTCGTCAACAATAAGAACCGTATACTTTTCTTTATTTACAAATGCATTCATCGACATCCCTCAGTTCTAATATCGTCAATACGAAAAAAGAGCCGTCGCAAAACAAACATTCAAGGGCAACACCCCTAGCCCTTTTGCAACAGCCCTTGGAATAAAATGTGCAATGCACACTTCCATTTTCTATGAACTTAATTAAACCAGTTCCAACATAACCATTGGTGCAGCATCGCCACGGCGTGGTCCAATTTTAATCATGCGTGTATAACCACCATTACGCCCTGCATATTTATCGCCCCATTTATCAAACATCATAGCAGCTAAATCAACAGGCTTAGACTCACTGCGCATACGTCTGCCATCTTCAGGCGTTTTTGTTACAGGGTATAAAACGCTTAAAATTTTACGGCGCGCCGCTAAACGTGAAGGGTTATCTTTCTTTATATCACGCTCAACCTCATTGTATACTGTAACTTTTTTGCCATTTTCCACAACTTTAACACGCTTGCCATCTTTATCCTTTTGCGGAACTTTAGCAGTGACTGTTTGCGTCGTAAAATTATCTTTTTCTTTAACGGCAAGGGTTATCAATTTTTCAGCAATACGACGAACTTCCTTCGCACGCGTTTCTGTTGTTGTAATTTTGCCATGATATATAAGCTGTGTGGCAAGTGTACGCAACATCGCCTTACGCTGGCTAGATGTGCGGCCAAGTTTTCTATAGCCGGGCATAAAACATTCTCCTTACTCTTCTGACGGCTGTAAAGCAAGCCCTAAATCCGACATTTTTTTAAGAACTTCTTCAAGGGATTTACGCCCTAAGTTCCTTACTTTCATCATATCACCTTCGGACTTACTTGCTAAATCTTCAACGGTGTTTATTCCCGCACGTTTCAAGCAGTTGTACGACCGAACGGACAAATCCAAATCCTCAATGCTCATCTCAAGCATTTTTTCTTTTTGACTTTCTTCACGTTCAATCATAATTTCAGCAGAACGCGCCGCATCTGACAAATCTACAAACATGTTGAAATGCTCAGTCAAAATCCTTGCTGCCCAAGAGACAGCATCCTTTGGCGTTACAGTCCCATTTGTCCACACTTCCAAAATAAGCTTATCGTAATCTGTCACACTACCGACACGAGTGGGTTCAACGTTGAAATTAACTTTTGTAACAGGTGTAAAAATTGAGTCTATAGGAATCAAACCTATTGGCTGGTCAGCCTTTTTGTTCTTATCGGCTCCTACATATCCATGACCTTTTCTAATCGTCATTTCTATGAAGAGTTTTGCATCTGCACTATCAAGCGTTGCAATAATCAAATCAGGGTTTAACACTTCAATGTCAGCATCTAGTTTAATATCACGGGCATAAACAACCCCTTCACCGCTGGCATCAATAACAGCTGTTTTCTCTTCGTTGTTGTCACTTACATCACGCAAAGACAATAACTTTAAGTTAAGAATAATTTCTGTTACATCTTCCTTTACTCCAGGTAAATGACTAAACTCATGCAAAACACCATCAACTCTAATGTTGCTTACTGCGGCGCCAGGCAAGCTACTTAATAAGACGCGGCGCAAAGAATTACCCATGGTCGTCCCAAAGCCGCGTTCCAACTGATCTACGACGAAACACGCATACGCATCGCCTTTAGAGTCCGCTATTTCAATACGAGGTTTTTCGATTTCAAGCACTCTATATCAACCTCCTAAAATAAAAACCTACTGTGCAATTTGTCAAACTTTTTACTTCTTTTATGAAATGAAAGCAACACCTGTTAAGCATGTTTACTTCGAGTAATGCTCAATGATCAAGATTTCGCGAACATCCGTATCAATTTGTTCACGGGTTGGCTTAGCGTTAATTGTGCCACGCAAGTTTTCAGAATCACTTGAAAGCCATTCAGGAACCATACGACTATTTGTGACTTCAAGCACATCTTTAAAGCGAGTAAGACTACGCGATTTATCTGCAACTTGGATTACATCCCCAACTTTAATTTGATAAGAAGGAATGTTTACCCGTCTTCCATTAACGGTAATTAAATTATGACGTACAACTTGACGCGCCTCTGTACGAGAACGTCCATACCCCATGCGGTAAACGGCATTATCTAAGCGCATTTCAAGAAGACGCAATAAATTTTCACCTGTAATACCTGGGGTACGATCTGCAATTTCATAATATTTATGGAATTGTTTTTCTAACACGCCATAAACGCGTTTCGCTTTCTGCTTTTCACGCATTTTTTGACCATATTCAGACAGTTTTTTGCGGCTTGTGCCATGCTGTCCTGGTGCTGTTGGACGTTTATTAATAGGGCAACATTGTTTAGAACATTTTTCCCCTTTAAGAAACAATTTAACTCCCTCTCTGCGGCAAAGCCTGCATACAGGGCCTGTATATCTTGCCATATATATGCCTCCTAATCAGACTCTTCTGCGTTTGGGTGGTCTACATCCGTTGTGTGGTACTGGGGTTACGTCTTTAATAAGGGTAACTTCAAGCCCTGCCGCTTGCAAAGCGCGAATGGCCGCTTCCCTACCGCTTCCTGGACCGTTTACATATACTTCAACCGAACGCAAACCATACTCTTTTGCTGCGCCAGCAGCAGTGTCCGCCGCCATTTGCGCTGCATAAGGAGTCGATTTTCTACTTCCGCGAAAACCGAGCTGTCCAGCAGATGCCCAACTTAAAGCATTGCCACCTGTATCGGTTATTGTAACAATTGTATTGTTAAAAGATGATTGGATATGCACCTGTCCGCGATCAACAAATTTCCTGTCGCGTCTACGGCGAGTTGCCGTGCGCTTTACCGCTCTTTTTGGCATTAAAGGTTCCCTCCAAAATTACTTCTTCTTATTAGCTACTGTACGCGCCTTACCCTTACGTGTGCGCGCATTAGTACGTGTACGCTGACCTCTTACAGGCAGGCTCTTACGGTGGCGTATTCCGCGATAACATCCGATTTCTACCAGCCGCTTGATGTTAAGCGCGACTTCACGCCGCAAATCACCCTCCACCATTTGAGTACTTTCAATAACAGCACGGATACGAGTTGCTTCATCCTCTGTTAAGTCGCGTACACGTGTGTCAGGGTTAATCTTGGCTTCCGCAAGTATTCTAACAGCACTGCTGCGGCCAATTCCAAAAATATAAGTTAGGCCAATTTCGACCCGTTTCTCTCTGGGCAAGTCTACGCCTGCGATACGTGCCATAAATACGCTCCTTCATTAAAAACCTATCGTTCTGATCATTTGTGAGGCAATGCCCCACAAGATTATCCTTGTCGCTGTTTATGCTTAGGATTTTCACAAATAACCCTAAGTGCGCGCTTGCGCCGTATAATTTTACATTTTTCACACATGGGTTTTACAGATGGTCTTACCTTCATGCAGATTCTCCTTCTCGTTTTGCTTCACAAAACTGGCCAGGCGGCCCAGTGCTTATGCACTGCCGACTTCGTCGGAGTATGCCCTACTTGTCTCGCCACACAATCCGTCCCTTAGTCAAATCATAAGGTGACATTTCAATTAACACCTTATCACCAGGGATTATGCGAATAAAGTTCATCCGCAACTTACCAGATATATGCGCAAGTATGATATGTCCATTTTCCAATTGCACTTGAAACGTAGCATTTGGTAGCTTTTCTATGACCTTGCCTTCTACTTCAATGACATCGTCTTTTGCCAATGCGGATTACCTCCTTCAGCGGCCTACAACACTCAACTGTTTACGTATGTCTGCATCTTGCAATGCACGCCCATCTGTCTTTATGTCTACTATGTGATTTGTGGGCTGAATATGCTTTATTTTTTTCTTCTTTGGTCTGTCTAATGTTCTCAATTTTCCGTCTACCAGATATATATACTCTACTTCTACGTCAATGACTACCATTGCATTTCCTTTGTCACGCCCTCGTTTAGAAAACACAATTTGTCCCTTTTGTATATCTATCATAGCGTTAAAATATCTGGCTCACCGTCAGTGATAAGCACTGTATTTTCATAATGGGCAGAAAAGCTTCCGTCCTTTGTAGTCACCGTCCATGTATCATCTGACATGTTTACTTCATGACTGCCTTCATTTATCATTGGCTCAATAGCCAAAGTCATGCCACGCCCTAAGCGCGGACCGCGCTTATCTTGGCGTGTATGTGGAATTTGCGGGTCTTCATGCACTTGCCGCCCAATCCCATGTCCACACCATTCCTGAACTACAGTAAACCCGAAAGCATCAACGTAGTCTTCAATTGCTGTACTCATATCATGAAGGCGATGTCCTTCTTTTGCATATTTCACACCTTCAAAAAAGCATTGCTCTGTCACTTCAATGAGCTTTTTATGCACATCACTTGCGGCACCAACCGCATGAGTACGGGCAGCATCTCCATGAAAACGCTTGTAGCACACACCAATATCAATACTTATAATATCGCCTTTTCTAAGCCGTCTTAAACCAGGTACGCCATGGATTACTTCATCATTTACGCTTGCACAGATGGCTGCAGGAAAACCCCTGTAACCAAGAAACGATGGTTTAGCATCTTGACTTCGAATATATTCGTCAGCGATTTTATTAAGTTCTGCGGTTGTGATACCAGGCTTTGTGTACTTCGCTAAGAGTTCATGCGTTTTTGCGCAAATTTGACTTGCCTTTCGCATGATAGCGATTTGATCATCATTTTTTATAAAAATCCCCATAAATGCCTAGCCTTTAATCAAGGAAACCCTTGTAATGACGCATAAGCAATTGAGACTCAAGCTGTTTTACAAACTCTAAAGCAACACCAGTTACAATAAGCAACGATGTTCCACCAAATCCCATATCAGGAAAAGCAGGAATCCGCGCAAGCAAAATTGGAGTAATCGCTATTATTGAATAGAAAACGGCACCAATCCAACTCAGTTTATTTACTGTAACTTGTATGAAATCACTAGTGGGTTTACCAGGTCTAATACCTGGAATGAATCCACCGTTTTTCTTCATGTTCTCTGCCATTTCAATAGGGTTTATTGCAAAAGATGTGTAGAAATGTGTAAACATAAATATGAAGATAACATACAGAATTGCACCAAACCAATGATTCCAGTCAAGTACTGATGTCACAGACTGTAGCGTTGCGTTGTTAGGAAAGAACTGTGCAATCTGTGCTGGAAACTGTAGAAATGACATAGCGAAAATGATTGCCAAAACACCAGCAATATTTACTTTTAACGGAATATATGAGTTATGGTTTCCATATGCACTACGTCCACCACCAGCAGCTTTGCGCGAATACTGTACAGGAATTCTACGTTCGCCTTCATGCACCATCACAACAAATGCTATTATTGCAGCAAATACAACAAGTAAAATCAATACAAGCCCTATGCCAGAAAGAACAACTCCACCATGTTCATCAACAATCATTACCCACAATGCCATAACACCAGCAGGAAGCTGTGACAAAATGTTAGCAAAAATCAAGAATGATGCACCGTTGCCAATGCCCTTTTCCGTTAATAACTCTGCCAACCACATGATAAAAATTGTACCTGTCATCATAGCTATAACAGCCGCGATGTAAGTCAGCATATTTTGATGGCCTTCTCTGAACAAATTAAACCCACCCATTCCTGGCGGCCAGTTTGTATAAGAGAATACCATTGCCGAGGCCTGCAATGCTGCTAGGCCAACAGCCAAATAACGTGTAATTTGTTGAATCTTTTTTCGTCCATCTTCGCCTTCTTTTTGCATCTGACCCAGTTGAGGAATTGCATATGTCAGAAGTTGCATAATGATAGATGATGTGATATATGGGGCAATACCCATGACGAATACAGAACCAACACCGCCGCCAGAAATCATTGCAAAGGCAGTCATTACTGGGTCCCAACCCATTGCGCCGTATCGAACTTCATAGAGCATGTTAAGATCAATACCAGGCAAAGGAATTGCCGAACCAAAGCGATAGATTACAAGCAGCAAAAATATGAACAGCAATTTTTTACGAATATCTTCAACACGCCAAGCATTGGCGAATATTTTGAACAACTAAATCACCTCTGCTTTACCACCGGCAGACTTTATTTTTTCAGCGGCGGCCTGGCTGAATTGATGAACTTTTACAGTTAGCTTTTTCTCAACAGTACCATTGCCTAAAATTTTCACGCCGTCACGTGGATTAGATACTAGACCTTTTTGCTTCAAAGCTGCGATATCCACTGTGTCACCATCGTTAAATACATTAAGCAATTGCACATTTATAGCAACGATTTCTTTCGTGTTTCGGCATTTAAAACCACGTTTTGGTAAACGACGGTACAAAGGCATTTGTCCACCTTCGAAACCTACCTTACCGCCACTACCTGAACGAGACCTTTGACCTTTATGTCCACGGCCGGAGGTTTTACCATTGCCCGAACCATGACCGCGTCCACGTCGCCACCCTTTGGTGGTTGCGCCGTCGGCAGGTTTAAGTTCTCCTAATCTCATGGCTAACTCTCCTTTACACTTCTTCAACTTTTATAAGATGCTTCACATGATGAATCATGCCTCTTATTGCGTCATTATCTTTTTGCTGTACAGTTGCATTCAGTTTTCTAAGTCCTAGAGCCTGAATTGTTGACCGATGCTTAGGTTTTGCTCCAATAGGGGAACGCACCAAGGTGATTTTTAAGTCAGCCATTATGAATTCCTCGCTTCATAGAGTTCCTCCACGGGCTTACCGCGAAGTCTTGCCACCTGGGTAGGAGTCTTCATTTTCAAAAGTCCCGCCAAGGTAGCCTTTACAACGTTGTGTTTATTCCTTGAACCCAAAGATTTTGTAACAATGTTACGTACTCCTGCAAGCTCAAGCACTGCACGAACAGCACCAGCTGCAATAATGCCTGTTCCTTCTGGGGCTGGACGCATAAATACTTTTGCTGCACCAAAATCACCCACTATTTCGTGGAACAACGAATCATTTTCATTCATTTCTAAACGAATCATATTCTTCTTTGCATCTTCTTTGCCTTTGCGAATGGCTTCGGGAATTTCATTGGCTTTACCAAGCCCAATGCCCACATGACCAGCTTCGTCGCCAACAACCACTAATGCGGCAAAACGCATGGTGCGTCCACCTTTTACAACTTTTGTAACGCGGTTGATAGTGACTACCCGGTCTTTTATATCTAAGGCATTTGCGTCTATTTTTTTCATAGGGCTTTCTCCTTAATCTATGCCGCCATTGGCGGCGACAAAAATCGGTTGATGCGAAAATTAGCTTCGCGAATTTTCACACTACCTAGAATTTAAGACCGGCTTCGCGTGCTGCATCAGCCAAAGCCTGAATTTTTCCATGATAGACATATCCGCTGCGGTCAAACACAATAGTGTCAATGCCAAGCGTCTTGGCTTTGTCTGCCACCTGCTTGCCAACTGCTTTTGCCGCATCCATGCCAGATGTGGATTTCAAACCGTCAGCTTTAACCAATGCAGAATCAAATGATGAAGCACTTGCCAATGTGCGGCCAGCTACATCGTCTATCAATTGTGCATAAATATATTTATTGGATTTGAACACAGTCAGGCGAGGCCTTGCGGCTGTTCCCGAAAGGTTACGGCGCATTTTATAATGGCGTTTTTTACGCGCCAATGCGCGAGATGGTTTATTTATCATACGGGTTCACCTGCCTATTTCTTACCGGCTTTACCGGCTTTGCGTCTAATCCGCTCAGTTTCATATTTTACACCTTTGCCTTTATATGGCTCAGGTGGACGTTTTGCACGTATATTTGCAGCGTACTGACCCACTTTTTCTTTGTCAATTCCGCTTATTGTAATCTTATTTGTGCCTTCAACTTCACTAGTTACACCATCTGGATCTATCATTTCAACAGGATGGGAATAACCTAAGTTGAGTGTTAATTTATTACCAGCTTTTGCAGCGCGATAGCCTGTTCCGTTAATCTCTAGTTTTTTGGTATAACCTTCGGTTACGCCAACCACCATGTTGTTTATTAAAGTACGGGTAAGACCATGCATTGCTTTGAAACGTTTTAAATCGTTTGGTCTAGTAATGATTAACTGACCTTCTTCTTGTGCGATATTCATGTCTGCGGAAAGCTTCCGACTTAAAGTGCCTTTAGGGCCTTTTACCGTAAGCATATTGCCTTCACCAAGAGTGATTGTTACGCCTCCCGGAACAATTACCGGCAATTTACCAATTCTGGACATGTTCTGCACCTCCTTTTTATATTAGGTAAAATCTCTTACCAAACAAATGCCAGAACTTCGCCGCCGATGCCCTCTTTACGAGCTTCTTTGTCAGTCAACAAACCTTTGTTTGTAGAAACGATGGCCAAACCTAAGCCATTCAATACTTTTGGTATGTCTTCGCAATTCGCATAGACTCTAAGCCCTGGTTTAGAAATACGCTTTAAACCGCCAATGACTTTTTCATTTTTGTTGCGGCCATATTTAAGTGTAATTCTCATCGTCTTTTTTACGCCATTTTGAACTATCTCATAACCTTTAACATAACCTTCTTTTACCAAAATAGCCGCAATGGACTCTTTCATTTTGGATGATGGCATGTCTACAGTGGTATGCCTTGCCATGTTCGCGTTGCGGATTCTTGTGAGCATATCCCCAATAGGATCGGACAACATGGGCAATCCTCCTTGCCAAGTATGAATAATCCGCAGCGCGGATTTTCACATCAGTTAATGATGGTGATTTAAATGTTTTGCACGGTCTACCAAGACGATTTGCGTACACCCGGAATCTGTCCTTTGTATGCTAGTTCGCGGAAACAGATACGGCAAATGCCATACTTACGCAATGTAGCATGAGGACGACCACAAATGTTGCAACGATTATATGCCCTAACGGGAAATTTTGGTTTACGTCTTGATTTTATAATCAATGCTTTTTTCGCCATTTTTCATGACCTCCTAAGCGTTGCGGATGAAAGGCATTCCGAACTGAGCCAGCAATTCACGAGCTTCTTCGTCGGTTTGCGCTGTTGTTACAAAAACGACTTCCATTCCCCGAAGTTTATCAATTTTATCGAATGAAATCTCTGGGAAAATCAGTTGTTCTTTTATGCCTAGGGTATAATTGCCGCGCCCGTCGAAAGAATCAGGGCTTACGCCACGAAAGTCACGTACACGAGGAATTGCCACATTGATAAGCCTATCTACAAAGCTGTACATCTTCGCACCACGAAGCGTTACTTTGCATCCAACCGGCATACCTTCACGCAATTTAAATGCGGAAACAGATTTTTTAGCCTTTGTAATAATTGGCTTTTGACCTGTGATGGTAGCAATATCATTGGTGGCATGTTCCAAGACTTTAGCATTTTCTTTTGCTTCGCCTAGGCCGATGTTTATAACCACTTTTTCAATTTTAGGTACTGCTAATTTGTTTTTATATCCGAACTTCTTCATCATGCCATCGATGATATCTGTATCGTATATGCCTCTAAGCCGACTCATAGGGCTTACCTCCTACTGCTTACATTAATCAATAATGTCGCCCGTTGACTTTGCAAAACGCTTCTTCACGCCACCTTCAATTTTATAACCTAATCTCGTTGGCTTATCTTTATGAAGATACATCACGTTTGAAATATGCAAAGGGGCTTCGCGGCGTGTTATTCCACCAGTTTGGTTGGCACGGTTTGGCTTTTGATGCTTTGTTTGCATGTTTAGGCCTTCTACTACAACTCTGCCTTTTGTGCGGTCTACAAGAAGAATTTTGCCAGTTCTGCCAACCTCTTTACCTGCTACAACTTTAACCAAATCGCCACGCTTTAATTTTGTTTTTGTGTTATTTTTTAGTGTCATGTAGAGCACCTCTCACTAAAGAACTTCTGAAGCTAGTGATACTATACGAGTGAATTGCTTCTCTCTTAACTCTCTGGCAACTGGGCCAAAGATACGCGTTCCACGAGGTGTTTTGTCTTCACGGATGATTACAGCGGCGTTTTCGTCGAAACGAATAGACGAGCCGTCTGGGCGATTAAGTCCTTTTACCGTGCGGACGATTACCGCCCGTACAACTTCACCTTTTTTTACAACGCCACCTGGCGATGCATCTTTGACCGAGGCCACAATAATGTCCCCGACATTGCCATAGCGACGCTTACTGCCGCCCAGCACCCGAATGCATAGTAGCTCTTTTGCACCGGAATTGTCGGCTGATGCCAACCGTGTTTCCTGTTGTATCATGAGCTAGCCTCCTATTTCGCCTTCTCAAGTACGGAAACTAAACGCCAGCGCTTGTCTTTTGACAGCGGACGGGTTTCCATCACACGTACTCTGTCGCCAATGCCGCATTGATTGGTTTCGTCATGAGCTTTCAGTTTATACGTACGCTTTACAATTTTACCAATTAGCGGGTGACGCACACGGTTTTCCACGGCTACCACTATGGTTTTATCCATTTTGTCACTAACAACCCTACCTACACGGGTTTTACGTAAATTACGAGTCTCCACGATTGCGCCTCCTATTTTGCGATTCCCTTCGCCCGTTGTGTCACCACTGTTTGTATACGAGCGATGTTCTTACGCACTTCGCGAATTCGAGCTGTATTGTCCAGTTGATTTGTAGCGTTTTGGAAACGCAAGTTGAAGAGTTCTTTTTTTGTCGTGACAAGTTCTGCGCGCAACTCTTCCACAGATTTATCATTAAGGGACTCTAGGTATTTCTTTGACTTCATTAACCTTCAGCCTCCTATTATGAACTAGCCTTTGCTTGATTCTTTGCTTCTTCTGCTGCCAAAATCTCATCTAGTTCTTCTTTTGATACAATTTTGCATCTGATTGGCATTTTGTATGATGCAAGCTTTAGCGCACGACGCGAAACCTCTTCATCGGCACCTGCAATTTCAAACATAACACGCCCAGGTTTCACCACGGCTACCCAGTATTCTGGTGAGCCTTTTCCGCTACCCATACGGGTTTCGGCTGGCTTTTCTGTGACTGGCTTGTCTGGAAAAATCTTTATCCACACTTTACCGCCACGTTTCATGGTACGATTGAGTACGATACGTGCAGCCTCTATTTGATTGGAGGTTATCCAGCTGGGTTCGAGTGCCACTAAGCCATATGCTCCGTAGGTGATTTTATTGCCGCGGAGTGCTTTGCCTGTCATTCGACCGCGAAACTGCTTGCGACGCTTTACCCTTTTTGGCATCAGCATACATGCCGCCTCCTTCTCGTCTGTCTCTTCTAAATGGACGGTCACCTCTGTCACCGCGTGATGGACGCTCTTGACCTGGGAGAACCTCGCCTTTGTATAGCCATACCTTTACACCCAGTTTTCCATAGGTGGTCATGGCTTCAGCAAATCCATAATCTATATCTGCGCGCAAAGTCTGTAGAGGAATTGTACCTTCATGATAGCTTTCGGTACGCGCAATATCTGCGCCGCCTAAGCGACCAGCTGTAGCAGTTTTAATTCCTTTTGCACCATTTTTCATGGCGCGTGTCATTGCTTGACGCATTGCGCGACGGAATGTTACACGATTTTCCAAATCTTTTGCGATTGTTTCAGCAACGAGTTGCGCATTCAGTTCTGGACGTTTAATTTCAAAAATTTCTACATCCGCTTTCTGCTCGGTTAGCTTTTGAACCTCTGCTGTCAACTGTTTTATTGCATCGCCGCTTCTACCGATGATGATACCTGGGCTTGCGGTATGCAGTATTATTTTTACGCGGTCAGTTGTGCGTTTAATAGCGATGCGCGCAACCTTTGCGTTAGCCAGTTTTCTCTTTATAAACTCACGCAGCTTATGGTCTTCAAGCAGGAACTTTGCGAAATCTTTTTCCGCATACCATACGGAATCCCATTCCTTATTAATGCCTAGCCGTAAGCCGTGGGGATTTACTTTTTGACCCATAGGTTAAGTTCACTCCTTATTATTCTTCGCCGTTTTCTAACGAATTTAGGATAATTGTAATGTGACTTGTGCGCTTGTTGATGCGATATGCCCGTCCTTTTGCACGGGGTTGAATGCGCTTTAGGGTCGGTCCTTGGTTGGCTAACACTTCTTCAACAAACAATTCAGATGAATCTAGCGAATGATTTTCTTCTGCGTTAGCAACGGCTGATTTGAGCACCTTGCCAACAAGATATGCGCCATACCGTGGATTATATTGCAGAATCGCCGCAGCTTGCTCTACACCTTTGCCCTTGATTTGTTCAAGAACAATACGTGCTTTACGGTCAGATATTCGAGCAAATTTGTGAATAGCGTGTGGACGCTTTTCGCGATTTTCTTTGTTACGTTGTTGCTTATATTGGCTTCTTGAACCTGCCATAATTTTGCCCTCCTATCTCACCTTACTTCTTTTCTCCGCGTCTTTGCCGTGGCCGCGATAAGTGCGTGTTGCGGCAAATTCGCCTAATTTATGCCCAACCATGTCTTCTGTGATATACACGGGCACATGCTTGCGTCCGTCATGTACAGCAATGGTAAAGCCAATCATTTCTGGGAAAATAGTGGAACGACGCGACCATGTTTTGATAACAGCCTTGCTGGGGTTGTCGGCTTGCGCTTCAACCTTTTTCAACAAATGAGCGTCTGCGAATGGACCTTTTTTTAATGACCTACCCATTTATTAGCCTCCTATTTTGCGCCGCGTTTGCGTACAATATATTTATTACTTTGCTTATTTTTCTTACGAGTCTTGTAACCAAGTGCCGGCTTGCCCCAGGGTGTCGACGGAGCAGAACGACCAATTGGTGCACGACCTTCACCACCACCATGCGGGTGGTCATTAGGGTTCATAACTGAACCACGCACTGTAGGGCGAATACCCATATGACGCTTTTTACCAGCCTTACCAATATTGATAAGCTCATGGTCAAGATTGCCGATTTGACCAATGGTTGCGCGACAATTTACAGGGACTAAACGCATTTCCCCAGAAGGAAGACGTACTGTGGCATATTTGTCATCTTTAGCCATAAGCTGAGCGACATTACCTGCAGAACGCACAAGCTGCGCACCGCGTCCCATTTTCATTTCAATATTGTGGATTTCCGTACCGACTGGAATCGTCTTCATTGGAAGGCAATTGCCCGGACGAATTTCCGCATCCGCGCCACTTTGCAACACATCGCCAACTTTTACGCCAACGGGTGCCAAGATATAACTCTTTTCACCATCTACATAATGCAACAAGGCAATATTTGCGGTACGATTCGGATCATATTCAACGGCGGCAACCTTTGCGGGAATGCCATCCTTCATACGCTTAAAATCAATGATGCGGTATTTAATCTTTGCGCCGCCACCCCTATGGCGAACAGTTATTTTTCCTTGTCCGTTGCGTCCGCTATGCTTTTTAAGATGAACGGTTAGGCTTTTCTCTGGCGCAGACCTTGTTATTTCCGCAAAATCGGAAACAGTCATCTGACGCTGTGAGGGGGTTAATGGTCTATAGCGTTTTACGCCCATGGCTAAAACTCCTTTTTATTACATGCCTTGGAATAATTCGATTTCTCCAGCAGATAATTTTACAATTGCTTTTTTACGCTTCACCGTCTTGCCTGGCAAAAACCCACGACGTTGACGAACTTTTGGCTTAACGTTCATTGTATTCACATCTGAAACCTTTGTGCCTGCAAATAAACGCTCTACCGCTTCTTTAATTTGAACTTTTGTCGCTTCTGGATGCACATAGAAAGCGTAGCATTGTTGCTCTAACAAATTCATGCTTTTTTCTGTCATCAGCGGCTTTAATATCACATCATAATATTTCAAATCAGCCATTATGCATACACCTCCTGCATTTTCATGACGGCATCCTTTGTGACAACCAAGCTATCATAGTTGATGATGTCATATACATTGATTGTATTTACAGCAGATGTTTTGATATTTGGAATATTACGTGCGGATAACATGACATTTGAGTTAGAACCATCCATGACGAATAATGCCTTGCCTAGGTCAAGGCTTGTACAAACACCAGCCATTGCCTTCGTCTTTACTTCCGGCAATTCAAGACTATCTAACACTACTAACTTTTCTTGCCTGACCTTATCTGTCAAAGCTGACTTCAGTGCCAGCCTTTTCAATTTCTTATTTAGCTTGAATGAAAAATTTCTTGGCTTTGGCGCAAATACTACACCGCCGCCTGTCCATTGAGGCGAACGCGTAGATCCTTGACGCGCACGTCCGGTTCCTTTTTGCCTCCATGGCTTGCGACCACCGCCACGCACTTCTGCACGCGTTTTCGTACTTTTTGTGCCTTGGCGGTTATTGGCAAGGTATTGCACAACTGCCATATGCACTGCATGTTCATTGACTTCTATTCCGAAAATTGAATCATCTAAGTCTATTTTACCCACGGACTCACCGCGAATATTTTTAACAGTTACTGTTGCCACGGCTTCTCACTCCCTTATACCTTTGTTGTACTTTTGATAACAACCAAAGCACCTTTGATACCGGGAACTGCGCCCTTTATCAAGATTAAATTTTTATCTGCATCTGTTTTAACTATTTCTACATTTTGAACGGTGACTGCTTCTGCGCCCATGTGCCCAGCCATTTTCTTGCCTTTGCGCACTTTACCGGGCGTTGTGCCAGGCCCCATTGAACCCAACCCACGATGATACTTAGAACCGTGAGACATTGGCCCGCGACTTTGATTATGACGCTTAATTGCACCCTGGAAGCCCTTACCCTTTGAAGTTCCACTGACGTCTACTTGATCCCCCGCTGCAAAGATGTCAGCTTTAATTTCCGCACCCACTTCAAATGCATCACAGTCATCAAGCCGAAGTTCTTTAATCGTGCGACGAGGTGCTGCGCCTGCGCCTAAGTTTGCAGCAAAGTGACCCTTTTCAGGCTTGTTTACACGCTGGGGCTTTACATCGCCAAAACCAACTTGCAATGCAGCGTATCCATCTTTTTCAATGGTTTTTTTCTGAATAACCACACATGGGCCAGCCTCCAGCACTGTGACCGGAATCATTTTGCCATTGTCGGCAAATACTTGCGTCATACCAATTTTTGTGGCTAGAATTGCTTTCTTCATTAAATAGTGCCTCCCTGCGCTTATGCGAAAACTTTTCGGCAAAGCCTTCAAAGTCGTTTTGCGGCACAGTCGCTTTTCAGCGAAGCCGCAATCGCAAGCTACATTATTTTCACTGTAATATCTACACCATCAGGTAAATCCAAACGCGTTAAAGCGTCTACTGTTTTAGGTGTAGGCAAAAGAATATCAATCAACCGCTTGTGTGTACGCATTTCAAACTGCTCACGGCTGTCTTTGTACTTGTGAACGGCACGAAGTATGGTTACTACTTCTTTTTTTGTTGGCAGAGGGATTGGCCCGCAAATGCTGGCACCTGTGCGTTTTGCCGTGTCTATAATCTGTACAACGGATTGGTCAATGAGCTTATGGTCATAAGCTTTTAAATTAATGCGAATCTTTTGATTTTGCATGGTATTTCCTCCAGTACACCGTCGTATGCTCTTATGCGAAACTAGCACGTAACCGGGCGTGTCGCTTGCGAGCTATTTACAAGACCGAATTTACGCAAAGCTTGCTACACAGGAGCATGTACAGTACATGACATAATCCTATGAATCGGTCAACAGGAGTGAGTATACAGGAAGATTTTATAAATTGCAAGCGTTTTTTTGAAAAATTTACAAAAAAAATGACTTTGTTAAAAAAGTCGTTTTTTAGGGTGGGTTTCTTTACTATTTTATCAAGTTAAGATATAGAGAATGATTCTGGAAATTTTGATAGATTCAACTTCTTGCAAAATGCAAGAAGTTGAACCTATTTTGCGCTCGCTTTAGCTCATTTACGCACAAATAACGCAATCAGCATTCTTGACACAGGTTGCCGCATATCAATATAATAATAAAATCAAGTATATGCAACACAAGTTGGAGGAGGATACATCCATGAACAACGAACAAAGTTCTATACCCACATGCGGGCAATGTGCCTCTTGGCAAGATGGACAATGCCATTGCGAAGACGCTATTACCGCATTCACATTGCGCGAGGCAGATGCCCCAGCCTGTGCAAATTACATTTCCTTTCATAAAATGAGCTTACATAACAACAGCGCGTGGCACTGGATAACGCATCATGTTAAATCTTCGCTGGCGATTGCGGTAATCATCCTTGTTTTTCTGGGCATTTGGCTGGTTACGGGAGATATTTGGGCAGCCATTATTATCGTAGAAATTCTTTTTGAAATTCTGGGAGGATTATAGTATTTTTTAAACCAAGCGACGGATAATGCCCTCACGTTCGCCAGGCAGTAAATCAATCAATGGAATTTCTATCATGGTATAGCACCCTGGCATTTGCCTGGTGGTTGCACGTGCCGATGCGATCATGATTTGCGCGGTTAGTGCGGGGTTATTTATGCGCATATTAAATTCAAAAATTTGATTATCTGTCGTACCCGACACACCTTTTCTCACCATGTTTACACCATGTCCCATATCTTTTAGCGCATCCACGTCTTCTACCAGAATGACATGGGTTTCGTCGTTTATGAAATAGGGGTCATTTTTTATTGCCGCACTTAGGCTGGAGAAGTCTTCTTTATGGTTAGGCTCTATATACACCATGCGTCGATGAATGCCCGTGCCCGTTGGAATGGTTACAGAAAGCGCGTTTTTTATGCCATCAATGGCCTTTACTGCTACCGTATGCCCCATGCTCATTCCGGGGCCAAAATTTGTGTAGGTCAGCCCTTTTGGTGCAGACGCCTCTAATATACAGCGCACCATGGAATCTGTCCCAGGGTCCCATCCCGCGGATAATATACTTACAGACTTGCCCTCTGTCGCCGCCTGTGACAGCTTTTGCCTTACGTCAAAAATATCGCCATGAATATCATAACTGTCTACTGTGTTGATGCCTTTTTGCAAAAGCCCTTCTGCAACAACAGGCACCGAACGCGACGGAACACACAGCATTGCAACGTCAACCGCACCAAGCTCAGTAACATCCTGCGCCACTTTCAATCCTGCGGGCACTCCTTTTTCCGCGGATTTTGTGCGGTCCCTCAGTACGACGCCTACAGCTTCCATGTCCGGCGAAGCAAGTATTGCCTCGTAAACACCTTTGCCAATGTTTCCATAGCCGATGATTGCGACTTTGATTCTCTCCATATAGTACCTCCTGTTTGACTATTTATTTTCGCGATACATTGTGTAATATAAACCCGCGAAAATCAAGTGGAAACTTTCAACCAATAGACACGCTGCAAAGCCTTCTTGCATAACATGGCTACTAGGCGAACACTTTTGCCACAACGCTAAACAAGGAGGCCTTAGTATGAATGAACTTTATACCATGCACGCGTTGCAAGGGGGAGTCACCGTAGTAAAGGATTTTGATGTAGTGGAAGAAAATCAACCTTTGCAACCATGTCTCGAAACCGAATGCAACGCACAGCAAATCATGCGCTTCAGCAACCAATTTTCAATCGACGACATGGAACTCGCCCAAGCCTATGTACGCCCTCAGCCTCTTGAAGGCATTTACACCCCAGAGGAAGGGCTAAGAAACGGCACTGCATTTCCAAATTTGTATCAGCCATACAAAGGGAGGGTATCATGCAAACCATGCGAAACGAACTATTAAAAAAAATGACCATGTTAGACTTCATGGCACTAGACTTACAGCTTTATTTAAATACCCATCCAACAGACTGCCAAGCCCTAGAAATGTACAATGATTGCGTAACCAACAGCCAAATAGTAAAAGAAAAGTACGAAGCAGAATTCGGACCACTCACATCGTTTCGTTCAGAAGGCCAAGAGGATTGGGCGTGGAACGACTGCCCTTGGCCTTGGCAAGCAGAATTCAACTTTTCTTTCAACGATTAATACGAAGTATTTTCGTAATCGGTTGGCGGCAGAGACATCAGTCATGATACGTTAGGAGGCGCAGACTATGTGGATTTATGAAAAAAAATTAGAATACCCCGTCAAAATTAAAACCCCTAATCCTAAGTTAGCGAAAATAATCATCGCGCAATATGGCGGGCCCGATGGTGAACTAGGCGCGGCATTGCGCTATTTAAGTCAGCGGTTTACAATGGTAACCAAGGAAGCGATTGCGGCACTAAACGATGTAGGTATATCGTTTCCCTTTGCATTCAATAATCCACCTTATTATGTTCGTCCAGCAATCTTTTAAAATGCGTTTCAAACATCATATTTTGCGCCAGCGTCCGCTTGACTTTGCCTTTAAAACGCCTACCTAGTATACGCATTTTCTTTGCGGCGTACCGCTGCATAAGTAATCCATCAATATTGGCATCAGTATACAACATCCCATTTTGGCTAATGGGCATTGCGCGGCGGGCAAGACACATCGCAGCCAGCCCATAATCTTGGGTGACGACAATATCACCCGGTGAAATCATGTTCACCAAAGTGAAATCGACACTGTCATTTCCAGTAGGTACAGTGATGGTTTTTGCGCCTGGTTTTTCAAATATATGAGATGTATCGCAAATGATTATGCATGGCACATGGGATTCATTTGACAGTCTTACCGTTATATCTACCACTGGACAGCCATCGGCATCTATAAACACTGTCATTGCCATTCGCCCCATATGTCTGGCTGGAAGCCAACCGTTGCCTTTTTTCCATTGCGTACAATGGGTGTTTTGAACATGCTTGGGTTTTCCAGCAGCCTTTCTTCTACATCATCATTCGCAATGTATTGGATGTATTGCTGTGCATATGCTTTAGATTTTTCGTCAATTAAATGCGTTATTCCGCCCACGGCACTTTTTACACTTTGGTATTCGCCTTTGCTTATACCGTATTTTGCGATGTCGATTAGCTGATATTTAATGCGCCGTTCTTTGAAGTACCGCTCTGCTTTCTTTGTGTCAAAGCATTTTGATTTTCCAAAAATTTGTATGTTCATTATTTGCTCCAATCCTCGCCCGACAATTTCTTTTGCAAGATTTTCAACTGTGCTTTTCGTTTTGTATAATCCGGTAAAACCTTAGCGACCACCGCCCAAAACCGCGATGAATGGTTCATTTCAATCAAATGCGCCAGTTCGTGGATGACGACATAATCAATCACGCCATCCTCTGCCATGATTAACCGCCAAGTAAAGTTTAAGCGTTTTTTTGACGAGCAGCTTCCCCACCGCGTTCTGGCACTATTAATTTTTACAGACGATGGAGTAACACCCATTCGCGCTGCGTAAAATATCACACGTTCTGATATATACGACTGCGCAAGCCTCTTGTATATTTGGATACAGACAGCCTTTATACGTTCTGGCGATATATCTGGAGGCATATACAATACATCACCATCAAAACCCGCTGTTGTTCCATCACGCTTAACAATGGTATATTTTGTTCCACGATACATGATGTCACTGTTATAATTGATTGTAAACGCTTCTCGCTGTTTAGATTGAACCTGTTGTTTTGCAAGATGCTTTGATATCCATTGCGCTTTCGATAACACGAATTGGTCAATTTCTTGTTTTAGCATCTTCAGTGGTGCGCGCACTTCTACTTCACCATTTCGGATATAAATCGCGGCGGTTTTTCGGCGAGAGCGGGTTAAAGTATATTGCATTATTTCCTCCATCATTTTAAAACAAAGATAATTGTCTACCCTCATAACCTGCTTTGTAATGATGTATAATGGCCTTCATCTCACTTAACAAGCCAAGCCTTGCACATTCTGCTTCGTATATACCCCACAATTTTTTAATGTGCGGCGCAGAACAATGATATCTAAACCCAAATTGTTTGATATATTTTTCTTTCACTTGTGGCAAAAATTCATCCAACCTGTCATAAAAATATTCCCTGTTTCCTTGCCTAAGGGTCATACCCATATAAGTATATACAAATTTTGCGCCTGCTTCTTTTGCCATACGCAGGATATTAATTATATTTTCTTCAGTGTCGTTGACAAACGGCAGAATGGGAAGCATCAACACACCACAAAAAATTCCTGCATCGGCAAGTTTACGCATAGATTCAAACCGTTCGCTGGTGACGGACACATTGGGTTCTAGCTGCTTACATAATGCATCGTCTGCTGTCGTGACTGTAAATTGCACAAGGGTTGGCGAATGGGTTTTTATATCTTGCAAAACATCAACATCACGGGCAGCCAACGCCGATTTTGTAAGAATACCCGCACCAAAATGATAGGCATTGATTAATTCCAGCGCATGGCGTGTGAGTTTTAATTCCTGCTCTAGCGGGTTGTAAGGGTCGCTCATTGCACCTGTACCAACGACCCCTGTTTTCACTTTTCGCCGCAAATCGTTTCTGATCGTTTGCAATGCATTTTCTTTGACCTTGACCGTATCAAAATCTGTAATTCTATAGCAATCGCTGCGACTGTCACAATAGATGCAGCCATGTGAACAGCCGCGATAAATATTCATATTGTAATCAAGCCCAAACCACTCGTCAGGGCTTTTTGTTTTGTACACAATACTTTTTGCAGGGATGGTTGGGGTCATGCTTTTTTCCACGCGGCCATCGCAATCAACGCCAAATTAGTTTTTAGATATTTATCCATTTTGCTCACTCCTTACAATCACAATTTTAGCAGAAATAATCGCAAAAGGCTAAGAAATATGTACAAACCAGATGCGCATACACTTTTTTATGCGAGGTGAGCCATGCTGAATAAATATGAACGCATGATGCAGAATAAGAAATTGAAAAAAGTCTTTTTTCGCGTGGGTGCATACTGCCGTGTATCTACAGACAAAGCAGACCAAACCAATTCATTTGAAAGTCAACAGAGATATTTCAAAGAATACATAACGCGCAACCCTGAGTGGAAATTAGCAGAAATTTTCGCCGACGAAGGCAAATCTGGTACCAGCACCAAAAAACGAATAGAATTTAATCGCATGATTGCCTGCGCAAAAAACGGCGAACTAGACTTGATTATCACAAAAGAAATTTCGCGTTTCGCAAGAAATACATTGGATAGCATTTTCTATACAAGAGAATTAAAACGCGTTGGCGTGGGCGTTATTTTCCTAAACGATAATATAAACACATTAGAACCCGACGCGGAACTTCGGCTAACCATTATGTCCAGCATTGCGCAAGAGGAATCCAGAAAAATTTCCGAACGCGTAAAATGGGGGCAGAAACGCCGAATGGAACAGGGGGTAGTTTTTGGGCGCAATATGCTGGGCTATGATGTACACGGCGGAGAAATGTTTGTTAATGAAGCGGGCGCGGAAATAGTCAGGCTGATATTTCATAAATTTGCAAACGAAGGCAAGGGCACATGCATTATCGCACGCGAATTGCGCGAGGCAGGAATAAAAAGCTACAGATTCAAAACAGAATGGTCGAACACTGCCATTCTGCGCATCCTAAGAAACGAAAAATATTGTGGGGATTTAGTGCAGAAAAAAACGTTCACACCCGATTATTTAACACACGAAAAACGTTATAATCACGGTGAGGAAGCATTTGTTGTGATTAAAAACCATCACGCACCTATTATTTCCCGTGCATTGTTTGATAAGGCGAATAGAATGTTGGAAGACAAAACCTTGTGTTTTAAACAAAAAAGAGGTGAATCATCGCCATTATAGTAAACGATGTAGGTACAGAAGAACTGGCACACTTAGAAATGGTGGGCGCGATATGCCACCAGCTCACCGACAATGCCACGCCAGAGCAAATGCGTGAAGCTGGACTTGACGCAAGATATGTAGACCACGGGCTTGGCATTTATCCAGAATCTGCTGGCGGCATTCCGTGGAGTGCGGCGGGGATACAGTCCAAAGGTGATCCCATTACTGATTTGTATGAGAATATGGCAGCAGAACAGAAGGCCCGAAGCACCTATGAATATCTGCTGGATTTAATCGACGACCCCGATGTTGCCGACCCGATTAGATTTTTGCGCGAACGTGAAGTGGTGCACATGCAGCGGTTTGGCGAAGCGTTGAACTGTGTACGGGATTATATGAATAGTAAGCGTATTTTTTACGGGAAGTAAATTTGATTCAAACCATATTCATTTAAGCCAATTTACTAAAAAACCGCTTAGATTTATAACGTCTTAGCGGTTTTGTTTTATTTTTAATGAAATAGAATAAGCAAAACCTTGACGCTGGGTAGCCTCGACAGGAATATGTCCATTTTCGCATATATCCATTTTTACCTTAAACGCTGGATGACCAAATTGATTGGCTATACCGTATGGTATAACAAAAATGGATTTTTTAAAGTAGTTTGTCAACCATTCATGCCAGTTTTCCTGAGAACCATGATGCGGAACAGATACGATAGCATGACATAAATTGTCACATGAAGGAAGTAATGTTTTAAGCCAATTCGATACCTCATCTTTATATTTGTTGCAGTTTAGATCACCAGTCAAAATAGTATTGCATGAAAGACACCAAAGATACCACCATATACTGTTGCTTGGTATCATTATTCCTTCGTTTACAGGATGGTGGAAAAGTACTACAGATGTATCGTTTATTTCGTCAATCATTTTATACAACTTCTTAATCTCATTTAGCTTAACGCGGTCAAAGAAAATGTCCCCAATGCTACTACTGTCCACAATTTTTTTTAGTTCATTTAGCGTATTGGGATTTATACTTTCAAAAGACCCTTTATTGAAAAAGTGAAAGTTCCACTTAAAATCAGTGCTTTTGAGGCTTATTTGATTATGTGCATACATTATGGTTGTTTGCCTGCCACGTTCTGTCTGAAGCTCCTCGTAAGTAATAGTCCCTTGAACATGTATAGCGTCCCGTATATTTTTATCCTCGTCACTACCCATAATAACAACAATATTTTTAACCTTGCGATTTACAAAAAATTCAATAGGGTCACGATACAGCTCAAATATCTCTGGTGGTGAACTGGAATCAATAGTAGAAATATACACTGCTTTTTGATAAGTTGACAAATAAGGAATGACTACAGTGTCAACCGTTTTAAACTTCTTCAAAAGCTTTGGTAAACCATTGATATGGTCTTTATCAAAATGAGAAATTGTTAATAAGTCTATTTTCTTTTGGCTATCAGGGAGAGACTTAACAAATACATCTATCTCGTTACTCAATATATCTCCCTTGTTCAAAGTTCCGCAATCATAGACTGTAATAAATTTTGACAGTTTATTATCAGATCCTTTTTTTACAATGATTCCTGTATAAAACAATCCTTGACCAACGCCATTAAATCTCCACTCTGCATTAATGCTTTCCATAATGTCAATCCTTTCGGTGCTTCGCAGCATAATCTAAAGTTTTTGAAACCTAAAGGCGTAAAAAGTAGCTGCCAAAGGATTAACCATCCTTCAACAGCTGCTTTGCAAATTCTCCATGAGACGCTGATCGTCCTTCTTGTTTGTCAAAATCAGATAACCTCCATTGAAATGAAGGGAAACTACAAGCGTCACTGCATTCAAGCCCAAAGGCATTTGCAAAAGCGGTGATGTCATCAACTAGAAACAAATCTGTAGACCATTTGCCTAGCCATGCTACATAAAGTTCACTTTCTTTATTTTTAATGCGAATGGCGGCATTATAGCATATTTCGATATTAGCGTCATTTAAGTAGATTTCCACTACATAAACGGATTCAAAAACCGTCCTCCGTTGACAAAAAATAACCCAACAGATGCCACAACCAGTAACACGCTTGCCGCAATAACGACATAGTCAGCCACCTTAAACGGGCGGGTTTTAAACCATGTACGGGTTTTATTTTTGCCAAAACTTCTCAACTCCATTGCGTTAGAAATCCTGTCGATTTTGTCAATGCTGGTGATGATTAGCGGAAACAAAATAACCAACATGCCCTTTACGCGTGTAGTAAGCCTCACGCTTTTTGAAATATCAACCCCACGGGCTTGCTGTGCCTGACTAATTTCGTGGTATTCCCGCTGTACCGCAGGAATATAGCGCAATGCAAGCGTTATCGAATATGAAATTTTGTAATTTACACCAATGGCGTTAAGGGACGCGGCAAATTCGCTGGGTTCGGTGGTGATGAAAAATATTAACGCCAGCGGTAGAATCGCCAAATACTTTAGCGTTTGGTTGGCTTGGTAAAACAGTTGTTCGCTAGTAATGTAGTATCGCCCGAATAAATGCGCGAGTTCTGTGCGGGTGCCATAAATGCGCACGCCTTCCTCCGGCGCAAACAAATATGTCACCAACGTATTCATAATAAGAATAAACGCCATGAAAATAAGAATCAATTTTATGTCACGCAAAGGCACTCTGGCAATGGCAAACATGGCAAAGGACAGAAACACAATCAGCACCAGCAATCGCGTGTCAAAAGTAATCATTGCCGCAAAACTGAGAAAAAGAACCATCAGCAGTTTAGTCGCCCCCGATAGCCTGTGTATCAGGGTATCATTGTCTATATATTTTAGCTTCGATTTATTGCTTGACATTTTCATACCCCACAAAACGCCGCGTAAATGCCGCCGCATCGGTTATCCCGCATTCTTTTGCCAAATGAAATAGGCTGGTTTCTTTTAGGCTTGCCGCGGCAGAAAGTGCGGGATTGTTTAGTAGTTCGGACGATGGACAATCTGCAAGCAACTTTCCTTCTGAAAAAACCAACGCCCTTGGTGTGTATTCCAGCATGAGGTGCATATCATGAGTGATTAGTAAAATGGTCACACCACGGCTTTGCAACATGCGTAAAAATTCCATGATTTCCGTGTAGTGCTTATAATCCTGCCCCGCGGTGGGCTCGTCCAATATAATAATTTCTGGGTTCATAATTAGAACGCTGGCGATCGTCACGCGTTTTTTTTGCCCATAACTTAATGCGGAAACAGGCCATTTGCGAAAAGAGTAAAGCCCACAAATTTTAAGCACTTCATCCACGCGGTTTGTAATTTCAGCTTCGCTAACGCCATGGTTGCGCAAACCGAATGCGACTTCGTCGTAAATCAACGGCTTACATATCATTTGGTTTGGGTTTTGCATCACATATCCGATATGCTTTGCACGACTTGCGATGCTGTCATTGGTTATATCCTCTCCATGCAGCATGATTTTCCCAGGTTTGGGTGTTTCGAAACCGCAAATCAGTTTGGCCAATGTGCTTTTTCCCGCGCCATTGGTGCCAACGATAGCAGTCATTTCGCCTGCGTTAATTGAAAAACTGACATGCTCTATCACGGGCTTTTTTTCATATGCAAAAAATAAATCGCTTACCCTAAGCAATTCTGTTTCATCATCTTTAATAGAAGGTGTCGGTGATGCTTCATGCCAGCGGCGTATGGATGCTTTGTCATTTTCGTTTAGCGTAAGTGTGTCAATGCGTGATGGCTTATGGCTTTTATTCATTTCAACCCCAGCATATTTCATCGCTGAAATATATAACGGTTCGCGCAAGCCCGTTTCACGCAGTAAATTGCTGATAAGCAGCTCGTCTGTGGATAAATCCGCCACAATTCGCCCGTCACGCATGACAATGACACGGTCAATATCTTTGTATAGAACGTCTTCCAGTCTATGCTCAATGATTACAACCGTCGTGTTTGTTTCTTTTTTAATGCGGTCAATGAGCGCGATGGCTTGTTTTCCAGTGGCGGGGTCTAAACTGGCCAGCGGCTCGTCAAATAAAAGCACCTGCACCGCATCAACCAAGATGCCTGCCATACTCACACGCTGTTTCTGTCCGCCAGAAAGGTCAAAAGGGGACGCTTGTAGAAAAGCGTCCCCAAGCCCAGTCATTTCTGCGGCGGCATTGACCTTTGGAAACATCTCCTTTTGCGGAAGGCAGTTATTCTCTAAGGAAAACGCAATATCTTCGCCAGCGGTTAGCCCCACAAATTGCCCGTCTGTATCTTGCAAAACGGTGCCTACAATTTTGGATAACTCAAACACACTTTGCGCATGAGCGTCAACGCCGCCAATGACACATTTGCCTGAAATATCGCCTTTATAATTAAATGGAATCAACCCATTGATACAATTAGCCAACGTGCTTTTGCCGCTGCCCGAAGGCCCAGCAATCAACACTTTTTGGCCTGGGTAAATGGCCAAATTAATATCAATCAGCGAAGGCTCGGCCTGTGCGCGATATTGAAATGAAAATTTTTCGAATAAAATAACCGGTTCTGTCATGGAATTAGTCTTTCTTTAAACTGCCAGCTTTTGGTTTAGACTTACTATATGCAAGAATTAGCAGTGTACCAACAATTGCAGTCGTTATAGCATTTCCCACAAATGCTATCAATCCCTGTGTAAATACACGATTGGCTGGTTGCGCATAAATAAGAATATCCAAAACAGGTGCAATAGCACCCCAGGCAACTAAATGAACAAGGGTAGATAAAACAACAAAGCGCGTAATTGCTTTATTATTTTCAAATTCGCCTTCATCAACACGGACACCCTTCATGATAAAACCAAACGCAGCTCCGATTACACCTGAAACAATAATCCAACTCCACCAAAGCCCCCAACCAAATGAAATATCTGTGAAAACATGACCCGCTAAACCGATGATAAATCCCGCAAGAGGCCCAAACAACACTGCAAAAAACGCTAATAGCGCATACTGAAAAGTGAGTGTAGTGTTAGCAAACACAGGAATCGAAGCAAATCTGGCTAAAAGAAAGAACAAAGCTGTTCCGATACCAATTGCTACGATGGTCTTTACACTTAAAGTTTGACTGATTGTATCCGACTCTGCGTTGAATGAACTATACACAGAAACAAGCACAGCCAAAATCGACAATGCAAGGATAACTACTAATCTAGTACAATCATCACAACCTCCAAGTCCTTCAAACTCAAAAAGTGGGTTAGAAATCGTGCTAATAAAATAATGTAGCCCTGCCAGCCCTGCCACACCAAAAATGAAAAAACCGGGTGTTGGCTTAAACTCTTTTCGCTCTGTCATACCCTTATCTCCTCGCAGTATAATATGAAATTGTCATTTCCATTAGACATTTTCCTGGGAAATATAGCACATATAGTTGCATAAATCAACTTCTTGCAAAATGCAAGAAGTTGATTATTTTTTCAAAAAATTAGTTTGACGCGCGTTCTCTATTTTTTTTCCTTGACTATTTGCGAAAATGCAGTAAAATATATCCGTTGGGGATTTGCGGAGTATTATCATATATTGCAACCCTAAGCCCGAATGGCGGAACTGGTAGACGCCCGGGACTTAAAATCCCGTGCCCTTTGGGGCGTACCGGTTCGATTCCGGTTTCGGGCAAGATGAAAAAGTGGCGGAATTGCTGGCTTTCTGGAATGTCAGAAAGCCAGTTTTTCTTTTGTGTTTACTTAGAACTTAGAATGTCCACGGTTTTGTCCACGATAATCATTAAGAATTAAATTTTTGGAATCGCTTGTCCAAGTTTACGGCTATGGCTCTCCTTGACTCAATATCTAAATTTAGGTAAATATTAGCAGTCGTAGAAATATCCCCATGCCGAAGCCATATTTGTATGTCCTTCAAATCAAACCCAAGATGCTTCAAATATCCAGCAGATGAATGTCTCAAGTCGTGGAATCTGATGTTTGGCATATCATGTTTAGCCAGTAGTAACTTAAAATGCTTGCTTACATAACTAGCCTTGATTAATCTGCCATCAACTTGAGTGCATACATACCCTTCATCAATGTAATCATTTGGTTGTAATGATTGATGCCGACGTTGTTGTTCTTGCCACTGCTTTAGCCGTGATACAATCATTTTGGTTAGAGGAATGACAACATTACTGCTATCATTTTTTGTTGAATCCTTGCGGTATTCCGTCTTGTAACCTTGCACAACAGTGTGGTTTATTGCAATAGTCATATTTTCAAAGTCTATGGCACTCCATTTAATACCCAGCACTTCACTGCGCCGAAGCCCATAGAATACGGTTAAAAGAACTACAATCTCCAGAGGGTCATTCTTTGAGCAATTCAACAGTTGCTCTATTTGCCGTTCGTTGTAGTATTTGACACCAGTAAACTTCTGTTTCTTTGGTTGGTCTACTCGTTTAACTGGATTAAATGCTATAACATTTTGGCGCACGGCACTATCCAAACATTTAGATATATTCGCCAAATGTTTTCGAGTAGTATTCGCGGATACTGATTTCATAATCTTCCTTATGGTGGGATGTGATTCAGGAGCAACGGCGGCAAGCGGCAATGATAATAGTGCCGCTACTACTGTTAATAATGCCAGCAACGCAAATACTGGCAATAACAATAACTCCAGTAATAACAATGTCAGTAGTAACAACAACACAGCCGATACCAACGCAACAGTCAGTAATCCAAATAACAACAATACCAGTAGTAGTGATACCAACGCATGGGTATCTCCATTTGTACAGTTAGTAAATACAGATGGATGGGTTCGGTCTGGTGGAAGCCCGTCAACCAGAAGTCTATTAGTGCCAGATAGTTTTAATATCAACCGTGAACAATCTGACATTACTCAATGGCTAACTTTTAGCGGTGAGTTGTCCAGCGGTGATACAGTTTACATGGAATCGCTTATGATGGGCGGAACGCACAGAGATAGAATGTGGGATGATATCATCGAGGACTATGATACGTTCGGTATAGTAGAGTTCACAGACATCCATCATCTCTATGTGTATGAGTTCCTAGACCGTATTACTTGGGCTAATGATATTTCAGACCTTTTCTCATAACTACTGGTTTGTAACTCTACACCACGGCGGTAATAGAGCATTGTTCGTAAACAACGAATCTGAAATACTGACAATGTTATCAACCATGTGGGACTTTCCATTAGGCGGCGGAGTTCGTGACCGTCTAGCCCAATTAGAACGAGCGCATGTAGAAGCCAATCGTGTACCTGGGGTGACATTAGACAACTTTGAAGCGTTACGCATGAACATGTCATACAATAGAGTTGTTGAAATCTTTGGTGTTGAAGGTACGTTAGTCAGTAGAACTGGTGCTGATAGAACATATAGTTGGGACGGATACCCCTCTGGTACTGCAATACTTATGTTCGACAATATGGGGTTATGGTCTATGACCCAAAATGGTTTAAGGTAAAAATTCATCATTCATAAAGCAAGTGGTTGAATATTTCGACCACAAAAAATGGACTGTTCATCAGTTCATTTTTTTGTATCATCATAATCCTTGAAGAATCAAAATAAATACTGTAAAATTAGGCAACGAGGGAGTTTGATACTGATGAATGTTCCACACAGAAATTATGACCCTGTTTTTAAGGAAGCACTGGTGCTGTTTAAAGATAAGACTTTGGACTTCTTAGGACTCACTAATATAGCTCCTATTGGGGAATCTTTAAGTACAGAAACTGTTGATGTTGAAATTAGTTGGGAATTTAAGGACTTGGCATTTGCAACACAGGATGGGAAAGGTATTCATTTTGAAGAAGAAGTTGCTTTATCTCGTGATGACCTGCTTCGTTTCTGTGGATATAATATCAGTCTTGAAAGAGTGCATGGGCGTAAATTTATTACAGTAGTATTTGTAAAAAATCATGCCACTATTACAGAACTTAAATCTGAACAGATACAGTTCAAGCCCATTATTGTGCAATGTACCCAAATAGATGCAGATGCAATGTTGAGTAGACTTAAAAAAGATATAGCTGACGGAAAACCAGTCAACGAACTAGAATTGGTTTATCTCCCTCTATTCAACAGTACAAAATATAGCCCGACCCAGTTGTTCAAAGAAAGTACAGACTTGATTAGAGCATTACAGGTTGATGATATTCGCAAGAGGAAAATATATGCCTTGTCTATTCTTCTTGCAATTAAAGTGGTTGACCAGTCACAACTAGAGGAAGCATTGAAGGAGGCAAGTATAATGGGTAATGTTATTCTTGAAACTGCTGAAAAAATTGGAGCAGACAGACAAAAAGAAATCTTTGCTCGGAAACTGTTGAAAAAAGGTTTTGATTCACTTGAAGTAGTTGACCTTGTGGATATTAGCGTAGAACAAGTGCGGGAACTTCGCGAAGCTATTCGTGATGAAGCTGTATAATAAACAATTGAAACTATTTCCAGAATTTATTTTGTTGCGAATTGTTCCCGTGCCTTTTAATGTCCACGAAATGTCCACGATTTTCACTAGCGAATTCAACATTGATATAAAAAGGGTTGTTTGCTTAGGACAATCAAAAACCTCTTGCAAGCCCCTAAATATCAATGTTTAATTAATTCTATCTTTTTTCAAGTAGGGTCAATTGTAACACTCGAATACGGACTTAAAATCCCGTGCCCTTCGGGGCGTACCGGTTCGATTCCGGTTTCGGGCAACCGAGTAAATACAGGCTTTTCGAGCAATCGAGAGTCTGTATTTTTTTGTTTCTAGCCCTTAAATATGCGGCTGTCTAACACTTTGTCTAACACAACCGCATATCTTCCATTTTGTCTAACGGTCAGGCATCCATTGCCTTAAATTTTGCGTCTAAGCTGTTGGCGATATTGGTTTTGGCTTCCATGTCTAAATCAACGTATATGTCCATCGTTGTTTGAATGTTACCGTGTCTTAACCATACTTGAATATCTTTCAGGTCAAAGCCCAAACGTTTCAAATACCCTGCCGAGGAATGACGCAAATCATGAAAACGGATATGGGGCATATTCTTTTTTGCTAACAACAAAGCAAAATGGTGACTTACATACTCTAGCGTTATCAATCGCCCATCAGCATGTGTACAAACATACCCTGTGTCTTGATAGTCGTTAGGTTGCAGAGCTTTTAGTGCTTCTTGATGCGCTTTCCACCGTCTCAATTCAATCATAATTTTTTCAGAAATTGGAAACGTGGTGTAGCTTTCGCTGTTTTTCGTTACATCATCAAGTACAATCGCATTCCCAACCCTTAAAGCAGTGTGACAAATGGCCAATGTCCTATCTTCAAAAGAAATGGCATTCCAGTGTAGACCTAAGACCTCACTTCTCCGTAACCCATAGAAAAGCGTTAATCTTATTACTATTTCCAGTGGGTCGCCCTTAGCACATTCAAGCAGTTGCTCGATTTGTTTATCGTTATAGCGTTTTGCACCTGTGAATTTTTTCTTTTTTGACTTTACAATCCGTTTCACAGGATTAGACGCTATAATATTTTGAGTAACTGCACCATCAAGACATTTTGACAAGTCGACCAAGTGCTTGTGAATGATGTTGGCTGAAATCCCCTTGGATTTATCTTTTGGCTTTAACTTGTCATTCACATATTGTTGAATGTGTGCTGGGGTCAACTCTGTAAGGCGTAAATTTTTCTTTTTAAAGTAAGGGACAATGTGTGTGTCAAATATTCGCCTGTATGCTTCATGTGTTGTTAATGCTATCGCCTCTGAAATAATAAGCGTTTCCAGCCATTGTGCCATGAAGTCAAGAAACAAGGTATCTTTGCTGATAAATCACACAGGATAGGATTTTTCAATTTTTGTTGAGTTGACTATTGACCTACAACAAATAAGCCAAGCGTATTGGTTTCAAAAGTTGCGCTGCCAGATTGAATATCAGCTTCAATTTCTATCAATCTACCTCCTGTATCAATACTCCATACTGATGTAGCAGGAGAAATTGCTGGAAGTGAAATGCTTACCACTGCGTCCTCAAAGTTTCTGAATGCTCTTGACCCAACGCTTATTGTTGTTCTATGCACTACTGCACCTGTTGGAAGTGCCATCGCAATGGATGGTGGCATTTGCTCTCCTGCAAGTTCAGTTATGCGGAAGGTTATATTTGCACCGTGCGCTTGTTCACTAAGCAATGTCACGGCATTTGAATCTAACGCAATTGCGCCTTGTGGCAGAATAATTTCAACTCCCATGCCCGCATTTGCAAATTGGCGGAATGCAGACCGTGGGATGCTAACAGAAGTTATATTTAATCCGCTAAAATTAAAATGTATAACGTTGTCTCCTGCTTCAACTATGTTACTTATTGAATTTGCTGGAAATTGGACAGATGCCCTACCGCCATGCATACGCACATTTATGTCATTGCCAGCGATATTAACTATTTCTGGGGCTTGTCTTGCTACGTTGGAAGACGGAATAGGGGTTGAGGATGTGCTATAGGAGTGTGATACTTGCGGTGGCACAATTATTGGTGGTGGATTTTGAATGTTACCGCCTCCATTACCTCCGCCGTTATTTTCGTTACCGCCATTGTTATTCCCGTCACCGCCATTGTTTCCATCACCGTTACTGTTGTTGCCATTGCCATTTCCACCATTATTTCCATCGCCTTCGTCATCTGCCTCTACAATGAAAGTCCATACGCCAAGGCGGTTTGTAAATTCTCCATAACCACCAATGATATCATCGTAGAAGCCTGACAATAATAACGAAAATTCTCCAGATGTGTCAAACTCATATCTCACGTTTGGCCCACCAACTGCAAAAACATGTCCTCCAATGCTATCATCCCATACATAATGTTGAAGCACACTATGAACTTCTAGCGCACCGCCTGATGTTATCATTAAGCTAACCGCAAAGTCCACTTGTGCCCGCAAATCCCATTCCGTATCGATAAGAAGGGCATTGCCTTTTTCAATGAAGAAATAAGGATAATATTCCCACTCATCTAAAGGCGGAGATTCTAAGCCAATAAACCAGTCAAGGGACACACCTGTTGCACCATAAGCAGAATGGCTAATCCAAAATGCTTCCGTAGTATTTGCAAATGCCGCTACTGACATTGCAACCACCAATAGTAATGCTAATGCCGTTGTTGCTACTTTTTGGGCTGTTTTTTGCCCTGTTTTTTGATACATCATTTCAGTATCCTCCCAGATAATTTTTTGTGCATTTTATTTTTATGCACATGCGTATCATAATACGCTTATGCGTCAAACATGTCAACGCCTTTTCGTTCTAAAATCTACATATGCGTTATTGATTTTGAAAGGAGTGTTGGCTTGAATGTCTTGAATAAAATAAAAATGCTTCAACAGGATAGAGGTATGAGCATGTCACAACTTGCAAATAAGGCAGGTTTAACGCCCTCAACCTTATCCGCATTATTCCAACGTAACAATCAACCTACCATACCTACCTTAGAAGCCATCTGTAAAGCCTTTGGCATAACTATTTCCCAATTTTTTGCAGACAGCAATCTTCCTGTAGACTTAACGCCAGAGCAAGCCTGCTTACTTGAAAACTGGAACAGATTGTCTGAAAACCAAAAAGATGCTGTACTTGCACTTTTAAAAAGCATTTGAACCCACCCTATGGAAAGCGTGGAAAGCCGCACTCACCTCGAAGCCGTAACCATTTTGGATTCGTTGCGGTTTGCTACCCTTTCCACAGGGTCTACTGCTACCGCCAAAACACAACATGATAGATACATGTATAAAAATCTGTCTAACACTTGTCTAACACATTCCCTTCATAATCCGTTTTAGACACATCAACAAAAAACCTCTTATAAACATTATGTTTATAAGGGGTTTTATTTTTCTCTGTATCATAGGCAAAATAGAAAGTGATCGCAAATGAAACGACAATTTATAGAAACCAGTATTTTTTCCAAGCGGTGGGGCAAGGGTAATACATGTAGATGTAATTCATGATGGGCAAATTCATTTGCTGTTATGCTATGCAAAAGGCAAAGACAAAATGCTTATGCCAAATGGTACATATTGTCTGGTTTTGGTGCGCAGAAGGGCAAGCATGTTGAAATTAATCAAGGCTACTATCAAATAATAGAAAAAACGAAGCATTTCCTATGGCATAAAAAATCCCGTAAACGCTATGTTTACAGGATTTTTTATTTTCCGCTTTTTATTTGCGGCCGGCATTTACGTGCCTACTTCACAATTTCAATACGTTGCGCGTCTCCATCCCATAAGACCACTGCGCCAAAAAATTCGCCAATAAATCTTAATGGAACCATTGTGCGGTCGCTTACAATCATGGCTGGGACATCCATACCGGGGGCAATTTCACCGATGGCAAAGGCAAGCAGTTGACCATCTAAGGTAAGCAGTACGGTCAGCGGGCTGTAGTCGTTGGCTGGTATCCAGTCTACATCCGCACCCAACGCGTGTCCGACAAATCGAACAGGCAGCAAGGTTCTTTCATTGTAGACCATGGGAAGCACATCCATTATTTGCGTCGGCGCATTCTCTGCTAAGTCAAGGACGACAGGGGATTCTAACTGCATTGTGATTCTTCTGAGGTTCTCTACATAGGCAATAGTGAAAGTACCCGCATTGTCTACGGCGATGGAGAAAATACTGGTTTCCGAATCAAGATGTCCCCCGATATTGCGGTCGTCATAAACGGCTGTAATTCGGTGGGGGTTAAGCCCATACAGGTCAAAATCGGAAAGATTAACGAATAACGCGTAGGTTTCGTTTAATGCCTGCAATGCAACACCACCAACAGCAAAATCAATTTCCGCCACTACAAAATGGATGTTTCCGTCGTACTCGTGGGTATAGTCGGGTACATAAATACGAATGGCCAAATGCTCGTCTTCACCAATATTTTCATTTAACGCGGATATCAGTGACGTGTCTAGTTCAATCCACACGATATCATTTGCAATACGCAAAGGTGTTTGCGCGTCTACCAGTAAAGCTAACGTGTCAGCATTCAGCAAAACAGTATCTACATCTTCTGTTGTGGTTAATGTGATGGTTTCTCCGCCTGTTTCAATTTGGTCAAGTATGGTTTCATGATTTATTGAAGGTGGGACGGGAGATAGTACTGGTGCATATATCGGTGGCGGCGTTTGAACCGTTGCTGGCTGTGAAGGTGATGGTGTTGAGGGTATTGCGGGAGGTAAAGGACTCCATGAAGAATTTGAATCATCGCTTGAGTCGGGTGTAGGTGTGGGAATTGGTGGTGGCGGTGATATGTCGGTTGGCGGTGTTGGCATGTCAGTTGGTGGCGTTGGCATATCTGTTGGTGGTGTTGGCATGTCAGTTGGTGGCGTCGGTATATCGGTTGGTGGTGTTGGCATGTCAGTTGGTGGTGTTGGCATGTCAGTTGGTGGCGTTGGCATATCTGTTGGCAGTGTTGGCATATCGGTTGGCAGTGTTGGTATGTCGGTCGGCAGCGTTGGCATATCAGTTGGCGGGGTTGGTGAAATAAGCCTCCAATTTGCTGTCACAGTCACCGGTTCATCTATCATCTGAAAGTACGCCGTAGTCGCGCTGGTTGGATTAACTACCGTGATAGCCGTGGGACTGGATGTGGCAAACCATACATCAAATTCAAATCCTTGCGGTGGTGCCCCCGCGTTGAGAGAAACCTGTTGCCCTACAGAAGCCTGATTAGGAGACGCACCTGCGCCATAGCCGCCGCCAGCGACAACAATATGATGAAGCATTGGATCTGTAGGCGGTTCAACAGGTAAATCAGCACGCATCACTGTGACGACATAATCCTGTGTCGTCCCATCCTCTGCCACAACAGCAATAGATATCACATTAGAGCCAACAACAAGCGCATGTGTTCCAACACCTGCGGTGATGTCTGCCTGTGGATGGTTTGCCGTTGCTGTCACGATAATACTGTCGGTGGCATGAGGTACATTGACAATATAAGCAAACGTGGTTGCGCTAAATGCTGGGCTCAAAGCGTATCCCGTTATACTCAAACTGTTTAAGGTCGCGTCATTGCTTAATATCACTGGAGCAGCACGGGTTACTGTAATTACATAGTCTTGTGTGTTACTGTTTTCGGCTTCAACGGTAACGATAATGGAGTTTGCACCAACATCCAGTGAATGCGCACCAAGCCCCTGGGTGATGTCTGCCAACGGGCAATTGGCTTCTGCCGTAACAGTCACACTGCCTGTGGCATATGGTACATCTACAGTGTAGGCAAATATTTCTGGGTCGAAGAGGGGGGTGAGTGTATAGCCTGTGACTTCCAAGTTGATGAGTGCGGTATCATTGCTTCGCGTGTCAACTATCCAGCTTGCGCGAAGCGTCATCCCACCCATAAGCATGGTGTCATCGCCCTCTAATTCAAACTCGTATCCCCACAGGTACAACATCCATCCATCAAATGCATATCCCACACGCGTTGGGTTGGCAGGAAAACTTCTGGCTTCTAACAGCGGCATATCAACCACAACCTGTATAGGGTCGATATATGCAGGCACAGTCGGGTTGGCAGTTGTGCCGCGCAGTTCAAAATGCAACATTTCTATAACAGCAGTACCACCTGCCGTTCCAATTTGTATATCCCAGTTGTTAAACCCTTGGGTAAATGGATATGTCCATTGTGTACCATGAATGAATTGGTTATAGGTATCGTCATCGCCTGAATCACGAAGCACAGGGTTAGTACTTGCCGAGTTGTTATAGAACACAGCATCTACGCCAATGGATACACGTCCATCATTTAAACTTGGTGCAGAAACACCAATACCGCCGCCTCTGTTATAGGTGTGATTGTTGGCAATTTTGCCGCCAGTCATTATAAAATTGCCTTCGGTAAACACACCGCCGCCATGACCATTGGCACGGTTATTAGAAATTTCTCCGTCGTTCATTGTAAACGTAGAGTTTGCCCCCGAAATATGCACACCAGCACCGGACCCTGTCGCCGTGTTGTTATAAATTTTGCCGCCTTCCATCACAACAGTGGCAAAATGCCCACGCAGTTGTATACCCCCGCCGCCAGTATCGGCATGATGTCCACTAATCGTCGTGCCGTCTAATATTGTAAGGCGGGCAGGGTTTGAAGGGTCTGCGCTATGGACGTCGACACCTCTCCCATGGGTTCCAGGGGTGCGTGTGACATTCACGTTGTCTAACGTCAATTCGCCATGTGTAAGAAAAACGTCAAAGTTTCCTGTCGCTGTTATTGTGTATGCTTCCTCACTGGCACTTCTAAAAATAATATGGTTGTTGGGTGCGTTCATGGTCGAAGGGATGACTAACTGCGAAGTGATTTCAACATCTTCTGTAAGGTAAACAACCTGTGCCCCCGATCCTCTTAACGCGAGGTCAATGGCAGTCCTAAGCCGTATTTCAGCCGGCGATAAAGTAGACACAATGGGGATTATATCTGTAGCCACCGAAGCAAAAGGTAGCCGTGCCACCACTGCTGCCCCATCTCTTACATAAATATAACCTTCAAAAAATTGTGCAAACACGTCCCCTTCATAGGCGTGATCCCATGTGAGTGTATCATCACACCATGTCTCTATGCTTCCTCCAGGCAAAAAGGGCAAGTGATGCGCGCCGGGTGCTACTGTTTTTCTGACATTAATCTGTTCTTCGCTGCCTGGGGCAACCGTGATACTTGAGTTGCTAAAGCTTAGACTAGCTAAGTCATTGGGGTTGTTGGTAAAATACATGCTTATTGTATATGTGCGTGGCATATTGCCATTGTTTGCGATAAATAATGGCATTGATTCATCCATATCCCCGCGATAATAAAACCCGCCAAAGCTTAAAGAGGACATTCTACTCCATATAAAGCGATTATGTTGATTATTTATATTGCCAAGCCATGTGACAGGAACGGCATGTTCTACCGTAACCCTAGTGTCTGCCCTCAATGCTTCATAAAACTGTGAAAAACCTGCGCCGCTTTCAAATACTCTATTCGGATGGGCGTCACGAAGCGGTCTTGTCGCATTCATCAGCCTAGCCTTAATTTCCCATGGCTCTTCATCTGGAAACGCCTGCACCAATAATGCCGCAAACCCTGCAATGATTGGTGAAGCATTGGATGTTCCCTGAGAACCTCCATAAATATCACCCGTTGACGGATGAGGCAATCGAGGTGCCACCACCGCCATCCCAAATACAGATATATCGGGCTTTATATGGTGTGTATGCGGTGCTGGACTGATTGGGCCAGTCGCGCCAAAATCTGGCCACGCCTGTCCTGTTGGCCCTATTGATGAATGGGAAGCCATATTATTCAATGTGTTTACGCCTCTGGCATCCCCCACGGCGATAGGAAGGGCAGCGGCGGCAGGGGCTGCCAGTGTATATGGTCTGCGATAACCCACTCTAAATTCAGCACTATTTCCTGCGGCAATCACAACAACGATGCCATCTAGCATCGCCAAGTTGGCGGCACTGCTGGTCACGGCAAACGGATTTCCAGGCATTGAACCCATGCTAATATTCACTACATCCATTGCATCACGGTGCGCACTTTCAAGCCCGGCAACAATCGTCCCTCCGGGAATGCCCTCTCCGTCGGTACGGTATGCATAAAGCGTCACTTCTGGTGCGATAGAAATTAAAATACCAGCAACACTTGTGCCATGCCCATGTTCGTCATCGTTAGAAAATTGGTTGGTGGCAGGATTGCGCCAAGAATGCCCGCCAGGCACCAAGCCAGTGACAGGGTCTTGAAATCTTATAAATTCTGGGTGGTCAGACCATATGCCTGAATCAATAACCCCCACCCGTATATTCCTACCTGTAAGCCCCAAGTCATTGTGAATATAGCTCATGTTTAGATATTGGCGGATATCAAGCATCATGCTAGGATTGTGCCAAAAACCTGAATGCGGCTCTATCGGCATATAAGCTTGTGAAAAATAGATATTTATGTCTTGTTCATCTAATTCCGTACTGGGGAAATAATGTCTATAGTTGGGTGTTACAACAAAAACTTCGGGCAGTGTAGAAATGGTTTCTGCCATACCAGCCGTAGTACGCATAAACACGCCGTTAAACAACAAATAATGCGTCGATAAAATTTCAATGGGGGCATTATTTGAAAATGGTACAGGAATTTGCCCCAGTTGTTGTTGAAAAGCGTGGTGTGCAGACAATGCCTGCCCTTCAAAATCGCTATCCGAAAATCTAGCAATAGAATAACCGCGTTCTTCTATTAGACGCAGTGCGACAGCCGGCGGTGTTCTAAATTGCACGACAATTTCAATGATTTCGTTGGCGTCACGAATCGCATAATCCCCTTCAAAACCCTGCATACCATACGCACCGGAAAGTGTTGCTGTCAAAATTTCAAATTCCATGGCGGCTCTAGCGTCAACTTCGGCGGTCTGGCCTTGCACCGCTTGCGGCATAACATAGGCTTGTACTGCCGCTGGGGTGTTGATTATTAACCCAGCCACCAATATGGCGCTAACCCAAAATGCGAGTATACGGCTACCTACTTGCTTCATTTTCTGCGTTGTCATTCTTTAATCTCCTTATGATTTATTATTTTTGCAATTTTAATATAATAAAATTGATAACGCCGCGTATTCATACCACAATGATAACATTGCGTATTCATAATATCAAGAATATTTTCTTGAATATAAAAAAATATAAAAAAACTCCCGTCAAAAAATTCCGCATCAAACGCGAAATGACGAGAGCTTTTTTATTTACTAAAAATTATTCACGAGACAAGCTTTTCAACCGATTGTACTCTTCAATGACAGGGTCAAGCTTAGTCTTTTTTGAAAAAATTGACCGCATTTTTCTTGCTACTGGTGCTGATACACGCCTCAAAACACGAATAGCAATCCAGCTTCCCCAGGCAAGCATTACACCAAGTAAAACATACCAAATGCCAGGGGTATAGCCACGGCGAAAATGCCATTCTACTGCCCACCGTAATTCATCCACATACATCATGTAATCGTTTGCAATATGTGCGCTTATATTCTGTATTGCACGAGAGACGCGCCACCAATTGGGGGATACCATGTCTTGAATTGCAGCCTCATAAAAAATTCCAAGCACAGGCCATGCCGCAATAAATGCCAGCACATGTTTAACTAAATTTTTCTTGTCTTTTACATTTTGTTTCGCTTGGTACATCAGCAAACTATCGGCTTCATCCATTTTTGAAGCAGCGACCATTGCTTTAGAGCCATCATTTGTTGGATAAATGTCATCAATCATCGTTTCTTCCTCCTCAATTATTGTGGAAGATGAGTCTGTGACATCAATGTCTGGCATCATCTGCAATGCCTGTCCTTCATCCAGCCAAACCGCCCGCCCTCTCAGCACAAGTTGCTTTGCGCGCCGCGGGTATATATGTCCTATTTTTATTTTTCGCTGGTCATAAAGGGTAATATTTTCTATAAAATCACGACTCCTTCCTGAATTGGGCATGGTCACTCTGCCGTTTTTTTCTGGGTGCCTGCCCAGCAATATGATTCTGCTGTTTTTTTCTGGGGTGCCTGCCCACAACCATGACCATAAAAGTATACGAGAAATTATAACATAAGTTTGATTTCAAGTGTTTTTTTGTTCACTTTATAAAAAAATGAGGTATGTTATAAATGTAGTGAATTGGCAAAAATGCAGCCACCGCAACAACCATCATTATCTACACAAAAAAACCAACCCACCAAACCCAAACCGCTCACTTTCGCCAAAACAAATTTGGATATTATCACACGGCAAATGCAGGGCAGACCCACTACCCAAGATGATGCAAATTTAGTTTCATTTTTAATAACCAACAAGATAAGTGACTATGGTGGACTTGAACAACACATGAAAAATCTCATGTCGGAACAGCGTACATTATCGCATGAATATTCGCCTGTTCGTTCAAGAATTGCAGAACTTGATGAGCATACGCGCCAATATGAGAATTACAAAAAACGTCGAGCCGATTATCAGCAGTATGAGAAAGACCTCTCCAAACAAATGCCGTGGAAGAAAAAAGCATTTACCAATGACAATACTTGGATTGTTGACCGCTACAACGAAGCGAAGGCGTATATGGACAGCGTGAAAAACGCCAACGGCAAAATCCCACTTCCATCATGGCAAAAGGAGCATGGCGAACTTTCTGCAAAAGTGTGTATTTTTAATTTGCTTTAACGGAATCGTTCAAAAATTCTTTTATGAACCCAACAAACGCACACGCTACAATATATCGGTCATAAAGTTCATCAAATGTTGTATTCAAGTTTACCTCTATGTAATTCTGGTGAACCAGCTTGTTGCGTTCTTGTCCAATTTGAAGAAATGCTTTGACTGAATCATCAAGTTCCTTATCCTTAATGAGTTTTTCTGCTTTTGCTTTTGCAGTTCCACCAAACAAACCGAAAAAGTTGTTGGCGCTTTTACCATCTTTCCAATTGAAGTATGTGTGGTATTGGCGCTCGATACCTTTATTGTAAATAAACGAAACAAGCATATCATTATCTTTGGTAACGATATGCGAATAATTGCCAATCGCGCTTGTTATTACTGATTCAAAGTAACTTGCAACTGACATCAAGAGGCTTTTTGTGTAACTATTCCCTACAAGTATCGCAAAATCAATTTGATTTTGATTTTTTAGGTATTTCATAATTTCGTCATGGTCTGTCTTTAACTTCTTGATTTTATCGCTCTCCATAATTGCACCTCATTAGGATTGCGACTGAAAAATCTGCTCAGATTGAGAAAGTCTATTATGAACAGATTTTGTATGCGCAGTTCCTTGCGGCAAATTAAGCTCCGGGATTGCTTTTATAGCAGCAATTCTGGGTAATGTCACATCGGCTATTCTCGAATCTTTTCGTTCGTATGCACTATGAGTAGCTCCGAAAAATACCGTTTCGAATAGGTTGAGGTTAAAAACATTGCCCTTCAAAAATTCGCTCCTGCTTATATTAGAACAAATAGTTATGAATGCATCAAAAATCAATTTCAAGGAATCGATTTCATCCGAGGTCAGTTTCATTGCCCTTTTCGCAGATGCATTAAGGAATTTTTTCATCGGACTGGAATAGTTTTGATGATATAGCAAAATCGAAAAAATTCTCAGTAATGCATCGACATCTTTTGCCTTTTCATGCATTGACTCGCTTCCCCACAGCTTTCTCCATGATGGTTTTTCATTCAGTTGGTGAAGCATATTGTAGAATGGCGAATGATATAAAGAAGCGCGAATTTCTTCATCTGTCAGCTTTATACCACCCGTATTTAACCGATTGAATATTTCAAAAACCGAGCTATCATCGCCTTCTGGAGAATTTTGCCTTATAGCCATGCATCTTATAGTCGCATAGCTTAAGTCTTCCTTGTTGTCTTTTAATGTGCTAAATTTAAGACCTTGTAAAGGATGTTTTGGTTCGCCTTGCGCTTTGTCGAAATGCAAAGAAAACTCATCAAAGAGATTGTTATCGTGCAGGTATTCATCGGGAATGTGCCCATGCTCTGCAAATAGCTTCCGGAGCTTAACTCGTGCCTCCTTTTTGGGGAATCGTTGGTTAATAAAATAATATAAGGAGAACAGTCGCTGTTGCCCGTCAATTACAGCGAACTTGTTTTTTTCTTTTTGGTATAAAAATAATTGCGGGACAGGCAGGCCTAAAATCAAAGATTCAATGAATCTTGAAGCCTCTTTTTTATCCCACACATAGTTTCGCTGATATACAGGCATTTCGATGTGATGCGCCGTTATCATATTGACAATTGTGTTTACATTGAAATCGTTCGGAATAACGCTGATGTCGTATTGCACAAAACCACCTTCATTTTTTAGCATTTCTGTTCCTCCTATATAGTATTCCGGTGCATTTAACTTTATATTCACGCATTGCGTTAAATTATAGAGATAACATTCTCCGTGCAATTCGCATAACAACCAGTACGCATACCGTATTCCCAAGCTGTTTGTAAACTTCTTTCTGTGGGATATTCGGAAAGTTATATCCCTTTGGAAAACCTTGCAATGCCAAACAATCATCCGATGTTAGCTTGCGTATGCCGTAATCATCACGGATAAGCGGTACACGGTCGTGGTATGTTCCCATATTTGCTTTTAGCGTGGGGCAAACATCCCACACACGTTTCGCCACTCCACTATCATCAATACGATATATGGCGTTTTTGTTCGTCATGCGGGCGTGCAGTGTTGCGTAGTATTTGTTCATTTGGTGGTAATAAAAATTCTCATCAACAGCTACACTTCGGTCGATAATATCGTTTATACTTTTTGACAATGGCACTTCATCGGGAAACGAAAACCGTTCGAGTTTGTCATGGTCAAGAAATGCGGCAATAAATATCCTATCCCTATATTGTGGTATGTTAGCGTGAGTATGCGCACCCTGTACGGAGTATCTTACACCGTAACCTCTTTCGGCAAGGGTGTTGTAAATCGTGATAAATGTTCTCCCTCTGTCATGCTGTACAAGGTTCTTCACATTTTCAAGGAGTACAATTTCCGGCTGTACCTTATCAATAACACGTAAAATTTCATAATACATCGTGCCGCGAGGGTCGGCAAAACCCTGTTGTTTGCCCATAACCGAAAACGGTTGGCACGGAAATCCGGCTGTAAGAATATCAAAACTCGGAATGGCGTTTAGATCAATCTTTCTTATGTCACCCTCCGTAAGAAAATCCGAGCCAAGATTATTGCGATATGTCATACAAGCATATCTGTCAATTTCATTTGCCCAAACTAATTCCACACCGACTTGCTTGAATCCGATGCAAATGCCTCCAATCCCGGAAAACATACTACCAACACGCAAAATCCTACCTCCCGGGTTTAATGCCTCGCCGTTTAAGTCCAGCGCGTGTTTGTCCATCAGCAAAAGCGGATTTGAAGGTTCAACTTTATCTTGATTTTTCCGTCCTCGTGATAAAGTGTACAAAAATCATGTTTTGATGAACTGCCCTTTTCGAGTTTTGTATTATTCAAGAGATAGCCACGGAACGCATCACGGTTGTAAATATGAAACGCCAATACATCGCCGTCTGTTTTTACCACGATGTAACCACCTGACGCCTCATCTGTTCCGTCCCATGCGGTTGCCGGCTTCATTCCGAGAGCAATGGCACAAAGCAAGTCTTTGAGTTTGTGCCTGTAAAATCCGGCGTTACATGACAGCGGATTAACTTGGCTTACATGGTCGGCTAATGCTATACAGTCAGCGATATTATTGTCGTAGTAACCAATCAGCATTTCAGCCACGATTACCGGCATTTGACTGTCAATCATGGTTAGGTTACTTCTGAAAGTAGCATTTTCCATCCCGACAAAAGACAGTGTGCCGCCCTTGTCTGCGATTGCCGCCATGCGGTCAATTAACTTATTTTTAGTCTCGATTGCGTTAATCGTTCCAACCTCATTTGAATCCAATCCAGCAACCTCATAAATAAAATTTGTTGTCTTGCCAGCATTTAGCAAGGTCGGAGGGCTGCCGAGTTCACTCTTGATGCTGAACCCAACAACATTCCTATAACCTGTGTTTACATCGTGAATTTGAATATTGATGTCAGATTTATCGGTCGTGGGCGCTTTTAGTTTTGTCATGAAAACGGTATTGATAAATGCTTCTGTCCTCGACACCTCAAAAGCCGTCTTGCCTGAGGCAATTTCGGCAAGCAAATAATTCGCTTCTTCATCGAAAACAGACGCAGGCAAACATAAAACTTGCTCATCATTAAGATAGATTTTCACTTCGGCGTTTTCTGTATCGGGGTGATATTCGTATGGAGTGCCACGAGTTTCCTCCCGTATTATTTTGAGTATAGGAAAAAATATATCGTCGATGCGATTTAACTGCTCATCAGCAGCGAACAGTTTGCCGTCTGCAAGCAGTCGCAAAAAGGCGTAGGCTTCCGACCATTCGCCTTTATTCCCTGTTATAGCCATTAGTTAGTCGCTCCTTCTTCGTGTTTGTCGAGAACCTCTTTTACATTTTCCGCTATCGCCTTTATGACAGGTACGGAAACAGAATTTCCAAATTGCTTATATAAGTGAACATCGGCAACAGTCAGTGCAAAATTGTCGGGGTATCCTTGCAATCTTGCCCATTCTCTTGGGGTCATTTTTCGTATACCCTCTGTGTTCACTTTGCCTTTTATTTTTGTGACAGGGGTTAAATTAGTTTGGCGTTTGTCAATCAATAAATTACGTTCCCTGCCCATGCCACCACATACAATCGCACCAGCGATGTCCTCCCAATCACGAATTTCAAAACCAAATCCGTTGCCTTTCGATTCGTGCCTCGCACGATGACGGCGGAGTGTTTCTACATACACATCACTCAAATAATACTTTGCCGAAACAGGTCGTTCTTCGATTATGTCTTTGATTCGCTTGCTTGAATCCGTGGGAAGTGGGAACCCAAAGTCCGAACTATCAATATCATTTCGGAACGCAACTATGTAAATACGCTCCCGGTTTTGCGGTACGCCGTAATCCTTGCTGTTAAGTACACTTTCGTGAACAGTATATCCGATTTCTGTCAGAGTGCCTTTAATTATATCAAGAGTACGCCCTTTGTCGTGTATGGTTAGCCCCTTTACGTTTTCACAAAAAATCACTTTCGGCTTGTGAAGGGCACAAATACGGGCAACATCAAAAAACAATGTTCCTCGTGACATTCCCTTGTAATCATCCGAAAAACCCTTTTTTGCGCCGGCAAGACTAAACGCTTGGCACGGAAAACCCGCCAAGCAAATATCGAATGACGGTACAACACCTTCGGCAATTTGAGTTATGTCACCCGAAATTTCAACCGTGTCGGGATAATTAGCACGATAGGTCTGCTGTGCCTTTTCGTCCCACTCGCTAATAAAAACTGTTTCAATGCTATCACCAAACGTTTGGTCGAAACCACGGCGAATACCGCCGATACCCGCGAACAAATCTATTGATTTTAGTTTACCCATTTTGCTCACCTCCTTTTAGCTCTCCATTGCGAACAGCTTCGCAAATTTCGGATATATCGCAATTAAGAACATCACAGATTTTCAAAAGCGTATCTGTGTTTAGATTGTCGCCTTTGCCGAGTTTGGCAATCGCTGTTGTGCTAATGCCTGCGGCGTTTTTTAGATCTTTTTTATTCATGCCTTTATCAATTAGCAGCTTCCATAATTTGTTATAACTCATTGCCGTTGCCATAACACACCTCGCTCAACGTAAATCTATATCTAGTATAATAAAATGCTCCACAAAAATCAAACACAAATTTAACATCTTAAATTTATGTTATGCTAAAATGAAATTGAAATTTACAATGGATTTTTGCGAAAAATAAATTACAGTTGTTGGATGAAGAGCTGCTTGAAAATGATGATGGATTGCTGCAATTGGTAAGAATAATTAATGACAGCGTGAAATGAAGAAGGGGGCTGTAACGGTATTTCATTACAGCCCCTCTTCAAAAATTTTATTTTTTTACTTACACAATCGCTTCGCCATTTTACTTAGCCCCAGCAGCCTCAGCAAACCTTAAATCAAGGAATTTAGACACATCAATTTTGCCAGACAACGCAGGGGTGGTTACTTTATCCATCAAATATTCTTGCATGTATTCAAATTCTTCTGCTTTTGGCATTAACGCATCCATTGATACGCGCCTGTTGGAATCCTTCAAAATGGTACTAATCACGTCTTCCGATTGCCCAAGAAACTCTGTTGCTATTTTAATCGTCTCGTCAACATTGTCGTAAACAGACTGACCAGAAGCAACCAGCGATGTAATCAATTCCTGAAGTGCTTCGGGGTGTTTTTCAACCATTTCATCACGCACAACAACAGCGCAACATGGATGAGACGCCATGATGTCCTTTGACAAATTAAGCACATTGCCAAGCCCTTGGTTTACAACCTGGGTACCAAAAGGCTCTGCCACGATATAACCCGCAATAAAGCCATCTGCATCATATTCAATCATCATTGGAATTTGCCCAGGTGCTACTACCTCTGTGGTCACATCCTTGCCAATACCCACAGAAATACCTTCTTCTTGAAAACGCCTATGCAGCAAAATGTGGTGCATAGAAGACTGGAAGGGAATGAGTACTGTTTTACCCTTGAAATCTTGCAAGCTAGACACATTTGCACGTTTATTTGCCACAATAATACTACCATCTCGGTGGCTTAACAATAATAGCTTAATATTTTTTTCTGAAAAATAAACATCCATTGCATATGGCGCAAGCATGAACGCCACGTCAATTTTACCTGACTTTAAATCATCGCCTATTTCATTCCATCCAAATTTCTTTTCCAGCTCGATGTCTACTGATTGCAGAGACTCTAAACCTTTGTCAAATTTATGCTTGGTTATTCCCAAAATCAAGTGGTCGATAATGGGTAGATATCCGACACGAAGTGTTTTTTTGGCCATCTTTAATAACCTCCCTAATATTTTAAAACAGCACGTATATCATGCCCGGCCAGTCTATCCCTACCGCCAAGTTCTGCAAGCTCAATAAAATAAATTTGCGCGACAACTACACCGCCCATTTCTTTTATCAAGTCACAAGTAGCGGCAGCAGTCCCGCCAGTGGCAAGTAAGTCATCGACTAAAATAAATTTTTGCCCAGGGTTTATTGCATCACGATGGATTTCAATGGTTGCCGTGCCATATTCTAACGCATACTCCTTTGAAGCAACGGCGGCAGGAAGTTTCCCTGCTTTACGCACAGGTACAAATCCTTTACTCATATTATATGCCATTGGCATACCAAATATAAATCCACGGGATTCAGGGCCAAGTATCGCATCAAACTCTAAATCTGTTGCGGCATCCATCATTGCATCAATCGCACGGCGTAATGCAGTGGAGTCTTTAAGCACAGTAGTAATGTCCCTAAATAAAATGCCGGGGATGGGGAAATCAACAATTTCCCGCACATGTTTTTTCAATTCGTTCATAAACACACCTGATTTCACAGAATCGAAGTTTTGGTTATTTTTTCTTTCATTGGGTACACTTACATTATATAAAATACAGAAAGGAGCTGAAACTCATGGTTAATCCGCATATAAAATGTGGCGTAAACAATTGTAAACACAATGACCACGCTAACCACTGCTGCCTTGACAGCATTATAGTAGGTAACACTACTACAGACCCGCACAACAAGTGCGATACCGAATGTGACAGTTTTGAAGACTGCATGTAGTAATGTTACCTTTCCCCTTCGGGGGCTACATACTATTTTGCGTACTCAATAGCTCTAGTTTCTCTAATCAAGCTAATTTTAATCTGACCGGGATATTCCAATTCACTTTCAACGCGTTTAGCAATATCTCTTGCAAGCAGTGTAAGTCCGGCATCGTCAATTTCTTCTGGAATAATAACGATACGCAACTCACGCCCAGCTTGAATAGCAAATGATTTTTCAACACCCTTAAAGTCATCGGCAATGGCTTCAAGGTTTTGCAACCGCTTGATATAAGCCTCTAACGTTTCACGCCGTGCCCCAGGCCGCGAACCTGAAATAGCATCCGCAATTTGAGTAATCACCGCAATAATATTATTGGGCTCGACATCGCCGTGATGCGCTTCAACAGCATTGATGATTAAATCAGATTCCTTATACTTTTTACACAAACTTGCGCCAATAGACACATGGCTTCCTTCCATGTCATGGTCTACAGATTTTCCAATGTCATGTAGTAAACCCGCTCGTTTTGCCAATGTAATATCCGCACCCAGTTCGCCGGCAAGCAAACCGCATAAATATGCCACTTCCACAGAATGTTTAAGCACATTTTGCCCATAACTTGTACGGAATTTCATTTTACCAAGCAGGCGCGTAAGCTCTGGATGAATGCCGTGCACCCCTGTTTCAAAGGTCGCCGCTTCACCCTCTTCTTTTATTTGAACATCTACTTCGCGGCGGGATTTTTCCACCATTTCTTCAATGCGGGTGGGATGAATACGCCCGTCAAGCACTAGTTTCTCTAGTGCAATCCTTGCAATCTCGCGGCGCATCGGGTCAAAGCCACTGAGAATCACTGCTTCTGGGGTATCGTCAATGATTAAATCAATGCCCGTCAGTGATTCTAGCGCACGGATATTGCGCCCTTCGCGGCCGATAATTCGCCCTTTCATTTCATCACTGGGTAGATTAACCACACTCACTGTGGTTTCTGCCACATGGTCTACCGCGCAGCGTTGCACCGCGCTTGCCAAAACATCTCTTGCTTTTTTGTCTGCTTCTGCTTTTGCTTTTAATTCAATGTCACGAATCATTTTGGCTGATTCAAACTTTGCTTCTTCTTCTATTGCTGCCATCAAGGTCTGTTTGGCTTCTTCTGCCGTCAGACCGGCAATGCGTTCAAGTGCCTCTTGCTGCTTTGCCACCGCTTTTTCAGCTTCGGCTTTTTGAACATCCAGCTTTTCGCTTTTCTTTTTTAGTTCTTCTTCTTTTTCGCTTGTTTTTTCAATCTTGCGGTCTAACACTTCTTCTTTTTGCACTAAGCGTTTTTCTAAACGCTGCAACTCGTTTCTGCGTTCCTTTGCATCTTTGTCAGCTTCATTTTTGGTTTTAATGCTTTCTTCCTTTGCTTCTAAAAGCATTTCTTTCGCGCGGGCTTCGGCACTGCGCTTAGCTTCTTCTATTATGCTTTCTGCTTTTGTTTCAGCAGAACCCATGGCAGCTTCGGCAACCTTTTTTCTATACGTCACTCCGACGACAAAACCGACTACACAGAATACTACAGCAACAGCGGCAGTTACTACAAAAAACACTGCCATTGTCATTACTACACCTCCTATATATTAAGCCCCTAAAAAGGACACACACGATAATAACTTTTTTGGATACATGTGTCAAATAAAATGTCAATATGAAAATGTCAAAAAGTTTGAAAAAAATTTGATTCTGTGTGATAATTGTGGGTACCGCCATAACTGACTGCATATGGTTAAAAATGGGTATAATCGAAATAGATGACGCAACAGGAAGTGGGTATATATGTTTACACAATACTTAGGTATAGACTTAGGCACGGCAAATATTTTAGTTTTCTCAAAAGGCGAAGGCATTATTTTAAACGAGCCTTCTGTCGTTGCCATAAACACCACAAACAAAAAAGTGATGGCGGTAGGTGACGAAGCAAAACAAATGATTGGACGCACACCAGGCTCTATCGTTGCCATTCGTCCCATGAAGGACGGCGTCATTGCCGATTTTGACACAACGCAAGCGATGCTTAGGTATTTCATCCGCAAAGCACGCGCCATGAAACCGTTTGCACGCCGCCCGTGGGTGGTCGTTTGTGTGCCATCAGGCGTTACTGAGGTAGAAAAACGTGCCATTGAAGAGGCAACCATTTCAGCAGGTGTGTCGGCACGTTCGGTCGCGCTTATTGAAGAGCCAATGGCCGCTGCAATTGGCGCAGGTCTACCCGTTGCCGAACCCCAAGGAAGCATGATTGTAGATATTGGCGGCGGCACAAGTGAAGTCGCGGTTTTGTCACTATGTGGCATAGTTACCAGCAAGTCACTGCGTACAGCAGGTGACGAACTAGACAATTATATAATAAACTATGTCAGACGGGAATTTGGTCTTGCCATAGGCGACCGCACCGCCGAGAACATAAAAATAACGATTGGCTGCGCAAGAAACCCCGACCCAAACAGCACAATGGAAGTACGTGGGCGAGATCTGGTATCAGGTTTGCCCAGAACCATCACACTATCTGAGATAGAAGGCAAGCAAGCCATAGACGAACCGGTAAGCAAAATTATAGACGCAATAAAATTCACACTAGAAAAAACGCCGCCAGAACTAGCCAGCGATGTAATGGAATCAGGCATTGTGTTGGCAGGCGGCGGTGCGTTGTTAAAAGGGCTTGACGAGTTAATTGCTTTTGAAACAGGCATACCTGTTCATATAGCCCCAGAGCCGCTAAACTGCGTGGCACTTGGCACAGGGTTGGTTATTGAGCATTACAAACAACTGCGCAATGTATTAATTACCCATGGGAAAGTGAAAAGACTCTAAATGAATATTTTTAACGACAAGAAGACAAGAAAGCAAAGGTCTTGAATGAACGTATTAAGCAAACATAAACGCGCATTTTTATTATGTGGAATAGGGCTTTGTATTGTAGCCATTGTTTTAACAATAAGTCCAACCGCTGGCCCTAATATCGTTTCCCGCGGGCTGTCATATATTGTTGCGCCGCTGCAAACAGGGATGAGTATATCTATTGCATGGGTACAAGGACAGTTTTTAGCTTTTAGTAGAAATCAAGAGTTAATCCACGAAAACCGTATACTAAGGGAAGAAATTAGCATATTGCAAATCGAAAATTATCGCCTGCAACGTGCAGAGGATGAAAATTATCGTTTAAATTCCCTTCTGGATATGAACCAACGATATGCCCAGCTGCCCACCATTGGTGCAAGAATTATAGGGCAAAACCCCAACAATGTGTATAGTCGGTTTTTTATTGATCGCGGTACAAATGATTATGTTTACCGCAATATGGCAGTTTTAGGTGATGGCGGGCTGGTTGGTGTGGTGCGCCAAGTGCATCCAAACAGAGCGCAATTTTTATCTATTGTTGACGCGGATTTTTCTGCCGCAGTCATGAGTGAACGTACCGAGGATATTGGCACGGTGCGCGGCGACATGCGCTTAATGCAACAAGGATTGATGCGAATGGATCATATTTCTGCAACCGCTCAAATTATGCCTGGGGATGTGATTGTCACTTCACCACATAGCTCTATTTTTCCGCCAGGGTTGCAAGTTGGTACTGTGCAGTCGATTCATTCTAACCCCGACGGGCTGACAAGACACGCGATAATCACCCCTGCGGCAAGTACTGAAAATTTGGAAATGGTGCAAATTGTCATGGAAGTATTCGGGGATGGCTTAACAGTAAGGGATGAGCATTTGTTTGTTTATGAGGAGTAAGGATATTGCTGAGAATTCTAACATTTACCCTAATCATCATATTTAACTTCGCATTACAGTCCACATTATTCCCTCAATTTGCCCTTCTGGGCGTTACGCCCGATACCGCATTAATTCTTATCGTTAGCTATGGTATCCTGCGCGGCGACATTGAAGGGGCTCTTTTCGGAATGGCGGCAGGGCTTATCACAGATATGTTTAGTGGAATGTTCATTGGACTTTTCGCGTTGCTGGGTTTTCTGACGGGCTATATTTGCGGGAAACCATTCCAAGATTTTTTCAAAGACAATTATTTCCTTCCGTTTATGGTGGTTGTACTCGCATCAGTGGGCTACCAAACAGCATTGTTCATCACATCAGTGATGTTTACAGGGCAAATGGATTTTCTCCATTACGTTCGCACAATTATCCTTCCACGGACAATCTATACTGCATCACTATCCATTCCGCTTTATAGCTTCATGCACTTCATCAATGTAAAAATTGAAAAACATGAAATGGAAATGCGCAACTTATTTGGCAACAATTTATTTGGAGACAACGAAGATGATTAATGAGTTCAAAGATTTTACGCGTGATTTAAGCAAGCTGATGTACAGATTTCTCTCACACCGTCTACTATGGTTGATTGTTATTATGGCGGTACTGTTTTATATACTTTTGGCCAGACTTTTTGAATTACAAATTACACTGTATCACACCTTTCGTATTCCGCCGCCGCGCACCACGCAAGTCACGCGCCCGATTCCAGCATTGCGCGGTACCATTTATGACCGCCACGGAAGACCATTGGCAATCAATAAACCAACATTTGTTGTAAAAATGGACCCTAGTGTACTTATTTCAAATGAAGCACTGTTGGAACTGGCACTGCTTTTCGAACGGGGCGGCGAGGAATATGTGGACGAGTTTCCAATTTCCTTGGGCGCGGCAAAGGAATTTACATTCACAGGAAGCACCGCTGACGCCATCGCCAGAAGAGAACACCGCTGGAAGGACGATATGGCAGTGCCCAACCCGTGGGATGCAACAGCAGAAGAAACTTGGGAGTATTTGCGCAACAGAAACATCAATGCTTGGCCGCAAATTGACCCCGCACTCAGCGACGAAGACGCACGGCGCATCATGAATTTTCGTAGTCAAATATTCATGTACCGCTTGCTTGATTGGGAAAACTACAACCCGACGCCTATTATTTTTGCATATGACGTCTCTTCCATTACTATTGCGGCAATTGAAGAACAAAATGATTTATTCGCAGGGCTTTTTATAGATATTCAAACCTTGCGTGAATACCCTGGCGGGCGTTATGTATCCCACATGATTGGCTATCTCATGCCCATTACTGCCACACAGCTTGAAGCAAACGCACATTTAGGCTATACCGCACAAGACTTTTTTGGGCGGGCAGGTTTGGAACTGTCTATGGAACATTTTTTGCGCGGGCGGCCCGGAGAGCAAACATTTGAAGTAAACACCGCAGGACGAAGAATCAGTACACCTGTGCGCGATATAGAGCCGCAACCTGGGGACAGAATTTTCTTGACCATTGACCTGGCATTGCAACAAGCCGCGTTTCACGCACTGGAAGACGCGCTGAGTCAAACCGTCATTGCAAGAATCACCCGCAGCCACCGCAATGACCAAATGATTTCACTAGAGACTGTTTTTTCATCGCTGGTTAGCGCGCATAATCTTGACATTCGTGCCATTTTAGACGCCGCCCCCGATAATCTCGCATACCCCATGCAGCAGTATATTTTAGCGCGTTACCCCGAAGCAACAGCAACAAGGGCAAGCATGAATCAAAGCCAAAGCATTATATTAGAAGGTATAGATTCGCGTCGTATTTCCCCGGCAATGATGCTTTTGACGCTCATCGGCACAGAACAAATCAGTGACCCGGACGGCGAAGTGTCTGAAATACTATTAACCCAACCCAATCGTGCGCGAGATATTCTAGTGCAAAAAATTGAACAGCGTGAACTGACACCACAATTGCTGAACATTGACCCCGCCACAGGCTCGTTAATTATTACATGCGTACACACGGGTGAAGTATTGGCGGCGGTGACCTATCCGTCTTTTGACAATAACCGATTAGTCAACAATTTTGACAACGAATATTTTCATCATATAAACGTACTTGACCCAACGCACCCTATGCAAAACCGTCCGTTCCGTGAAGCACGCGCCCCTGGCTCGACATTCAAAATGTTTACAGCCACGGCGGCACTTGAAACGGGGCATCTTGGCCCCGCAACACGTGTGAATACCAGAGGCACATTTACGGCGGCGGGCAGCCCCGGTGTCCGTTGCTGGGCGGGCGCGGGCGGCTGTCATGGCTCTATTAATGTTTCACAGGCCATTGCTGTCAGCTGCAATTACTTTTTCGCAGAATCTGCATTTAGGCTTGGCAACGCAAGGCAGGGCGAAACCTTGCAGGGTATAACAATGCTAAACCGCTATATGGAATTTTTCGGACTCAATGATTTCACGGGTGTAGAAATTGGTGAGCACCCGATAGAGCTTCGTAATATTGGCTTTACAGGAAATGTTATGGCATCCCCTGACTTCAAAAGATTCCAGTACGATTTGCTTCGCCCCACCGCCCCTGCCAGTGCGCGGAACTGGTTTGACGGGGATACTTCCCAAGTGTCAATCGGTCAAGGTTTTAACAACTACACAGCGGCACAAATGGTGCGCGGCATGGCAGTCATTGCCAACCGTGGATATGACTTCCCGCTGCATCTGGTCATGCAAGTAGAAGATTATCGCGGAAATATAGTCATGCGAAACCCACAAACCCCAGTACAGTCCGATATTGAAGTGTCAGATGCCACATGGGACGCAGTCATAGAAGGAATGCGGCTTGTCACAGAGCCAGGCGCAGGTGGAACAGCAGTAAATTTGTTCCGTGGTTTTCCTATTCGTGTGGCAGGTAAAACGGGTACGGCAGAGCAAGACCCAAGTAGACTATCTCATTCGTCCTTCGGGGCTTTCGCACCCTATGGCGACCCGCAAATTGCAATTTACGCCGCCGTGCCGTTTGGCTCGACACCACTCCATTCGCAGGTTGCATCCAGGGTTGCACAAGAAATGATTGGTGTGACATTGGGGATGCATAACGAGCCAGAACATCCGCAGGGATTTAATACGTTGAGTAGTTAGAGGAGGTAATTATGGCAGCGAAGCAATCTGTTATTGTAAAAGGTCAACGCAATGGCATAAGCATAATGCTTGATGATTCGGCGGAATTTGAACAACTTCAAGAAACCTTACGTGAAAAAGTAGCTAGTGCGAAGCAGTTCTTTGAAGGCGCGAAAACAAATGTTGCATTTAAAGGGAGAAATCTAACAGAAGAAGAAGAGCAACACCTCATCGACATCATTCTAAAAGAAACATCCATTGATGTTGGCTTTGTAGAAGGGTCGGACTATATTGCGCCGAAAAAAAACGGCAAGAAGCGCGACACTAAAGACATGCCGCCAACATTATTGAACCGCAAAGAAGTCGCCGCCTCAAAAATCATCCCGCTAAACCCAGAAATAACATCACCACCATCCAACCCTCCAACGCAAATAAATTTGGATGCGCTGCCATCAGTAAAAATCAACGCAATAAGCGACAGCGCACCAGCAGGAATGCCCAATACCCAAAGCGACACTGCCTATTATCGCGGTGGTTTGCGCAGTGGACAATCTATAAAATACCACGGTTCGGTAGTCATCATGGGGGACGTAAACCCTGGCAGCGAAGTGGTTGCTGGCGGCAATGTAATCATCATGGGCGCGCTAAAAGGCATGGCACATGCTGGTTCAAAAGGCGACGCTAGCTGTTTCGTGTCAGCACTGGTACTTCAACCAACACAGCTAAGAATTGGTAAACTCATAACCAACATCGCACCCGCCAAAAGAGGTGAAAAAAAACAGCCATCATATGCGTATGTAAAAGATGATCAGGTTTTTATAGCAACGTTGTAGATAAAGTTTTTTGCTTCTTTTTTTCAAAAAAGGAGTGGGGTGGACGGGGAAACGCTCCGTCGGTCTTCATCTTGCATTCACACAAAAGGGAGATATTTAAAATGAGCGAAGTTTATGTAATCACATCTGGCAAAGGCGGCGTGGGTAAAACCACGACAAGTGCTAATCTTGGGGCGGGGTTGGCTATTCATGGTAAGAAGGTTGTTTTGGTTGACGCCGATATTGGCTTGCGCAATTTGGATGTTGTAATGGGGCTGGAAAATCGTATTGTTTACGATTTAATTAATGTAATTGAGGGAAGTTGCCGACTTAAACAGGCACTCATCAAAGACAAACGATTTCCAACGTTGCATCTTTTACCTGCCGCCCAAACAAAAGATAAAGACGCCGTCACCCCCGAACAAATGAAAAAGCTATGCGACCAACTGCGCGAAGAGTTCGATTATGTGCTGTTAGACTGCCCGGCAGGCATAGAGCAAGGCTTCAAAAACGCGATAGCAGGTGCGGACAAAGCCATTGTAGTCACCACCCCAGAAGTTTCTGCTGTACGAGACGCGGATAGGATTATCGGGTTGCTTGAAGCCGCCGAAGTGCGCAATCCAATGCTTATTCTCAACCGCATAAAGCCAAACATGGTACGCCGCGGCGATATGATGGCACTTGAGGACGTCACAGAAATTTTAGCCATTGACGTATTAGGCGTGGTGCCCGACGACGAAAGCATCGTCATTTCCACAAACAGAGGAGAACCATGCGTAAGCGATGAAAAGTCCCTTGCAGGACAAGCCTTTCGCGATATCGTGCGCCGCATCATGGGGGAAACCGTTCCGCTTATGGATCTAGAAATAGAAAGCGGAATACTATCAAAAATTAAAAAATTTTTTGTGAAGCACTAAAAGGGAGGGGAATATAATATGATGGAGTTATTAGGCAACTTATTTTCCCGACAAAAGAAACCAGCCAACATCGCTAAAGATAGGCTAAAACTAGTACTGATGCACGACCGCGTCAACTGCTCGCCAGAACTGCTTGACATGATAAAAAATGATATTCTATTAGTACTCAGCAAATATGTAGAAATTGATACAAACGAACTAGACATACAAGTATCCCAGGCCGCAAGCGATGACAATGCCGCACCAGTGCCTGTACTATATGCAAATATTCCAATTAAGAACATGCGTAAACATAATAAGGATTAAGATCAACGAGGATTTACTATATGGCAAAATTGAAACATGCGTTGCGGCATTATGATTTTCTTTTGGCTTTTACAACCGTTGTGTTGAGTGTGTTTGGCGTGGTGATGATTTATGCGTCAATTCATGCGGATGCGGTGCCTGGGTTTATTACCGAACGATGGCAATGGCTTTATGAGAGGCAGCTTCTTTATGTTGTTTCTGGGGTCGTGCTGATGTTTGTTGTTTCTGCAGTGGATTATAGATGGTTTACTCGGTTTTATATTTATATTTATGGGCTTATGCTTGCACTTTTGTTTGTGGTGATGTTTGTTGGCGCATCCGAGCCCGGCGTTTCACGGTGGCTTTGGATTCCGCTGCCTGTTTTTGGCGCACTCAGTATGCAACCATCGGAATTTTCTAAACTGTTTATGATTTTATTTTTGGCTAAATTTTTAGATGTTAGCAGAGATAGATTTAATAGGCCTATTTGGCTATTATTTATTATGGTACTTATTGCTGTACCTGTTGGAATGGTTGCTATTCAACCTTCATTTTCAGCCTCTATGGTTATTTTGTCTGTTTCTTTGGTGATACTATTTGTAGGTGGGCTTTATTATCGTACCATTTTAGTGGGTAGCATTATGCTCACCCCCATTGGCATTATGATTTGGTTGGATATGCAGCGCACTGAACAGCTTTTTATCACGCGCATTTTAGCAGACTGGCAGTGGCAGCGCATTGCTACGATGCTTGACCCCATTCCAGGAAGCGACGCGTTTCGCCAAACAGAAGGTTCGCTTTTTGCCATTGGTTCTGGTGGACTTACCGGGCGCGGATTTATGAATAATTCATATGTTATTTTGGGGCATAACGATTTTATTTTTTCTGTTGTGGCTGAACAATTTGGATTTATTGGCGCATCATTGCTTTTGGCTGTTGTGGCACTAATGATAATCAGATGCGTACGCATTGCCCTTCGCGCCCAAGACCTGGAAGGACGTTTAATCGCCGCTGGTGTTGCAGGAATGCTTATGTTTGAAACATTTTTCCATGTTGGCGTTGTGACCAATTTATTGCCCAATACTGGTGTGCCGTTTCCATTTATGTCATACGGCGGCAGTATGATTTGGGTGCATATGATAGCTATGGGAATCGTACTTAACATTGGTATCCCCCGTACAAAATACATGTTTGATGATGATGAGGAAGTAGAGGTTCTGTTATGATGATGAACATTGCACTAATCGCGCATGACAACAAAAAGAAGCTGATGGAAAACCTTTGCGTCGCTTACAGGCACATTTTAAGTAAGCACCGCATTTATGCCACAGGAACTACAGGGCAACTTGTAGAAGAAGCCACCAATTTGCATGTGTCAAAATATCTTGCAGGGCATCTTGGCGGCGAACAGCAGTTGAGTGCGCAGGTGGCACTCAATGATATCGACTTGGTTATATTCTTGCGCGACCCGTTACACCCTAAACATTACGAGCCAGATATAGGCTCTTTGCTGCGCCTTTGCGATGTGCATAATATTCCTGTAGCCAGCAATTTGGCAACAGCGGAAGCATTATTGCTTGCACTTGACCACGGCGATTTGGACTGGCGACTTAATTTAAGGCGGTAATTTCTGCCGCCGCCGATAGATAGCATGGCTAATCTATGCAAATTCCATCAAACACTTGAATAAACCTCCGACTTTGTCTATAATATTAACCAGATTCGCAACCTAACTAGGAAACGAACTATACAACATTCACAAATAGGAGGTATTTAGATGAAGGTTTATTCGGCAGATTCAATTAGAAATGTGGCGGTACTTGGGCATAGTGGGTGCGGCAAGACCACCGTAATGGAAGCGGCACTGCATGTTACCAAGGTCACAAGCCGAATGGGGCGCACCGACGATGGCAACACGGTTTCTGACTACGATGCGGAAGAAATTAGACGCAAAGTATCTGTAGGCTCTTCGCTTATTCCCGTAGAATGGAATAACAGCAAAATCAACTTCATTGATACCCCTGGGTTCTTTGACTTTATTGGCGCGGTAAAAGAGGCTATTGCTGTTTCTGACGCGGCACTCATTATGGTTTCTGCAAAATCAAGTGTGGAAGTGGGTACAGAACTTGCGTGGGAAAATGCAGAAGGTTTGCCGCGAGTGTTTTTTGTCAATGGTATGGATGACCCGCACGCCGACTTTGATAAAGTTGTGGATGACATGCGTGAAAAATTCGGCAGCAGCGTAGCCCCACTTCAACTTCCGTTTTCGGAAGGCGGCAAGGTGGTCGGTTATGTCGACTGTTTTACAGGCAAAGCCTATAAATGGAGGGGTGCAGAAGTCGACCCCTGCGACATGCCAGCAGATATGCAAGACCTTTACGACAAGCATCATGCAGAATTAGTTGAAGCGATAGCAGAAACAAGCGAATTACTTATGGAGAAATTTTTTAGTGATGAAAAACTCACTGACGAAGAAATGATTAGAGGGCTAAAGGCAAGCATTTTAAACAGTAGCCTTGTGCCCGTACTTTGTGGAACGGCAACAGGCAAAGACGCCATCGGCGTTGCTTCGTTGCTTGACACGATTACACAACTGCTTCCATCATCGGCTGAATTTACAAAGGAAATCGTTGTCACCAAAAACGGTGAGGAAGTTACACTGCCATGTTCCGAAGATGGGCCACCATGTGCATTTGTTTTCAAAACCATTTCAGACCCATTTGTTGGACGGCTTAGCCTTTTCCGCGTTTACAACGGCACGATAAAAAAAGACACGCCGCTGTATAACTCCAATCAAGAAGAAGGCGAAAAAGTGAGTCAGCTCGTTTTCCTTCGCGGTAAAACGCAAGTGGACGCACCAGAAGTCCGAACGGGTGATATTGGTGCTATTGCTAAACTTGCGGTCACAAATACTCAAGATACCCTGGCGACCAAGCAAAATCCGTTTATTGTGCCGCAAATCGTCTTCCCTGAGTCGCTAATGTCACGTGCCGTCACCAGCAAGGGCAAAGGTGACGAAGATAAAGTGGTTTCTGCATTCCAAAAATTGCTCGCAGAAGACCGTACACTTAAATTTGAAATTAATAAGGAAACAAAGCAGACCGTTGTTTCAGGCATTGGCGATAGTCAGCTGGATGTTTTGGTCAATCGCTTGAAATCCCGTTATAAAATTGATGTTGAACTTTCTCCGCCGCTTATCCCTTACCGCGAAACGGTGAAAGGTAAGTCAGATGTGAAAGGTAAGTTTGTTAAACAATCTGGCGGCGGCGGTCAGTACGGCGTTGTAGATATGAGATTCGAGCCATCTGGCGATATTGCTAAAGCGTATGTATTTGAAGAAGTGGTTGTTGGCGGAAGCGTACCAAAGCAATACTTCCCAGCCGTTGAGAAAGGCTTGCAGGAAAGTGTAAAAGCTGGCCCCGTTGCGGCGTATCCGGTGGTTGGTGTGAAAGCGATATTGTATGACGGCAAGTACCATGCCGTTGACTCTTCCGAATTGGCATTTAAAATGGCAGCGCAAATTGCTTTTAAGGACGGTTTCATGCAAGCGAAACCCGTTTTGCTAGAGCCTATCATGAAAGTGACTGTGACTGTACCGGATTCATATACTGGCGACATCATGGGCGACATGAACAAACGCAGAGGCCGCGTACAAGGACAGGAAGCACTAGGTAAAAAGCAAGCCATCATTGCCGAAGTACCCCTTGCCGAAATGCAAAAATACCCCATTGACCTTAGAAGCATGACCCAAGGACGCGGTAGCTTTGCGATGAGCTTTGAACGATATGAGGAAGCACCCGCCGATGTGCAACAAAAAGTCATTGCCGCACGCAAAAAAGAACTTGAAGCATTGCGCGATAAGGAATAATATTTTGTAATTTGTGAAATACTACAACAAAGGTCTGTTTCATTTGTATACAAGTGGGGCAGGCTTTTGTTTTTTGAATTTTTCGACTTTTTTACCTCAAACCCGTTGACAATGTCCCCAATTTCTGATATATTTGCACCCGTCGCTAATGTAGCTCAGGCGATAGAGCAGCTGATTCGTAATCAGCAGGTCGGGGGTTTGAGTCCCCCCATTAGCTTTTTACGCTATGGCAAATTGCTTGTTTAGTTGGCTGAGCGTTTTAGCTTTGTAAGTTTTTTGTATTTGATGGGCCGTCGCCAAGCGGTAAGGCACAGGACTTTGACTCCTGCATTCGAAGGTTCAAATCCTTCCGGCTCAGTTCTAAAACCTGTAATCATTTATGGTTGCAGGTTTTTTTGGAGAAGTACCCAAGCGGTTCAAGGGGCACGCCTGGAAAGTGTGTAGGTCGTTAATAGCGGCGCAGGGGTTCGAATCCCCTCTTCTCCGTTCGCTTTACAACATGCAAAAAGCCTGTGATATCAAGGTTTTCTTGATTAATCCACAGGCCTTTTTGTTTAAAAAAGAACAAAGTAGTTAAAACCTCGTTCTTTTGGGCTGGCATCTTATCTTTTTATACCGGTACGTCCTTTTCATCGGCAAATAACTCTAATTTAGCGGTAAACAACATTTCTAAACGCGAAATGGCAGAAATCAATTGAGAAACTGACTTGTTCAAATCCATCAACTCGTCGGCACTCACATCTTCCATGGCAATAATTTTCTGCATTTTTTTGCCTTCCGCATTCATGATATGCGCAAGTGCTGCTTCTTGTAATGCGACAGATTGTATTAGGTCGGTAATCGCTTGGTCCCTGGTACCTTCACCCGGTGTTATGACTGGCATACCCACATCAATCATTCCTCTCTTTTCCCCGCCCATCGTAAACTACTTTTTGATGCACGGTGGTAGTACAAGATATGCAGCCTGTCAAGAAAGTGTGTCAGACTAAATAGCTTGGTCATATACTAAATAAGAAAATAGTATAGAATAGGAAGGATTGGTAACAATGGATCCTTGTAAAAACTGTCCATGCTACACGCTGCCAACGGTAGACAATATACCTTATATTGCCATAGCCTTTGATGGCTGTTTTTATTATCTGACTATGCCCAAGGATAAAAACATTTACAAGTTTGACTGTAACTTTTCCCTCAAAGGTGAATTTAAAGGCAGCAAATACTTCAATGGGCTATGTTATGACAGCTTAGAAAAATGTTTTTGGGCAACAGAGACTGCGCGGCATAACAAACTTTATAAACTGAATTTAAAACTACAAGAAATAGACTGTATCACCTTCAACACTGCAAAATGTGATTACAAACAAATGTTAGGTATTTCTTTCGACTGCGCCAAAGACCTGTTGATTGTCGCTTTTAAAGACGCAATCTTTGAAGTATCCAAAACGGGCGAAACAAAGCCCGTGGTCAAAGACCTCTGCCCGCATGTATTAAATGTAGCATCTGCCGCGCCGTATCTTGCCGTCGCAATCAGCGATGGGAATAAGCAATGCATCCTTTACTACGAAGGCGATAAGCTAATCAAAACCGAAAGTGTCCCCTTAGTGTACCGTATCAGAGCCATGACCTATAACCCGTGCAAATCTGAACTGATTATTTTATCCACCAAGCATTGCCAATACCCACGGATATTGTGCTACCCATTGCACTTAAAAACACATTGTTGCAATAAAGAACTATGTCATAAGAAATGTAAACCTACGCCGCCCCCACCTGAGGACAAATGCAGTATCATCACTTCTATTGCTCTGATGGAAACTGCGCTATCGCATATATTAAATGCCGAAGGGGAAAAGCTACAAAAGGCGGTTGAAATAGCAGATAATGTGGATGAACTGCTTGAGGTGAACCAATCTATTCATAAAACTTTAACGTTGGCAACACAATTGGAAAATACGTTGTATGCAAAGCTACAAGCGACTATAGAGTTGGAATGTTAGAGATTGGAAACAAAGCGGCTACGCCGCTTCCAGACTGTCAAAAAAGCCACGCCTTGCCTTATGGCAGGGTCGTGGCTTTTTTGATAGTCTGACAAATTCAACTTCTTGCAAAATGCAAGAAGTTGAATCCGTTTTTTCCTACCAAATTAAATTCAATTTCATTCAAACAGTTCCAGCTTTGATTGGAACATCATCTCTAAACGTGTGACGGAATTAAGCAGTTTGTAAACAGACTCATTCAGTTCCATTAGTTGTTCTGATGTTACATTCGGCAGGCCAATAATCGCCTGCATTTTTTCGCCCTCTGCGTTTAAAATATGAGAGAGTGCGGTTTCCTGTAAAGCGACGGATTCAATCAAGTCTGTTACAGCTTGATCGCGGGTTCCTGTTCCCGGTGTAATGACTGGCATTCCCATAGAAATAGCCTCCTTTTAAATTGATTTGATTTAGCACATCGGTATGCATTCTTATCATGCGGTATACGTGTTAGGGCCAACGACCACTTTACCCAAGTTGAGCGTAGTCAGGTCGTTTATCAGGTTAAACTGTATCGGAATTTCTGTATACGTGTTTGCAGATGGGTCGTACACTTGAACGTTGATGATAATTGAGACAACGCTACTAATCAGCGCGAATACGGGGTCTAACAACGTTGACACGTTGGTGATATCGCCAGCCAGTGAATCAAGTGCAGTATTCAATATACCACCACTGGTTGAGGTGCCTATAGCTGTATTTACAAGCGGCCCCAATGTTGACTGTACCAAGGAGACAAACGGGCCAAAGTCAAATAGTGCAAGCAGACCTGTGCCTGTAATCGTCAGCGGTTGGGTACCAGATACCAAGTCGTAAAGTGAGCCGCTGTAGCTTATGGTTAAAGTAGAGCTGCCAACGACAGGAACATTCACGTCTACAGTGCCATTAATCGTCACATTTGCAGTACCCGTTAGCTTTGAAATAATCAATGCTTCTACTTTAGATAGAAGTGCTTGAAGTACTTCATCCAAATCGGCTACGATTTGATTGATAACTGTTGAGCTTAACAACTCTGTATTCGGGGGTAGATTGTTGATTCCTAATAGCTGATTCAAGTCAACAGTAACAATGCCGTCGTAAGCTTCAATGGTTACAACGCCATCACCAGAGGTAACAGGCTGTTGAAGAAGTGGTGCAAGTTCTGTTGCAAGGTCAACCAGTTGTACGTCAATGGTAAAGCCGTTGAAAGTAAGCGCGCCCCCCGAAAGTGGGCCCAGTAAACTTGCGGCAGCGTTTATGCCGGTTTCTAAAGCGGTTGAGATTGCGCCGGATACCACGTTGCTTGCGTCGGTTGATACAGTATCGAACAAGCTTGTTAAATCGCTAAGCAGTGGGGAGTTCAAATCAAGCGTTGCGCCAGCAATGTTGTAGGTCAGTCCTTGTACAGGATTAGTTACACTGGTGGTAGAGGCCACAGGCGCGTTGTTACTTGCGCTCCATTGTGCCGCGCCAACGATCGCACCAAGGGTAAGATCAGCTTGGGTAAGCACAGGAGTGGATGGAAGTATTTGCATAAGGTCTAGTGTGGCGTTGGCTGGGTAATTAGGGTCTCCGTTAATGCTTACAATGCCGGAGTTGCTTACCGCACCGTCAAAGGCCGTGGATGCGCCATCTATAGACGCTTGCGCATATTGGTTTACTGCGCCAAGTTGTAATAATTGACCTAATGGCAAGGGTAAAGCATTGACTGTGATTGGTGCCGAAGCCAGTGCAGTAAGGTCTACGCTTGATGTGTTTGTTACATTGGTGCCGCTGGTTGTGCCATTGATATATTGTGCAGATACACCGTCAAGCCCGGTCACAGAGCCAGCAGGAACGTTGGCTAACAGCGTCCCGCTCAAAAATTGTGATGCTGCGTTTGACTCGGCGGTAGCTGTAGATGGCGTATAGGTTACGGCAATGTTCCGAGGGGTGATATCTGTCGCTGTATCGGCAGGGTCAGTGCTGTTTGTCACAGTAAACAGGCCTGTAAGTGTCCCAGTGAGGGGGTCATAACCCGTTGGTGCAAAAGAAACGTTGTAACCTGGGTCTACTTGTGCCTGGGCTGCACTCACTGCCTGAGCAACGGCATACGACTCTGCTGTTGGGTCGTTGAGTGGTACAGGGATTGTAACCGCGGTGACATTAATTTTGGCCAGTTCATCTGCCGCGGTGGTTGCTGTAGAAGTGACGGCGATGGTTCGGTCAGCGGCATCTGTCGCGGTGTCCGTTGGATTGGTATCGTTTGTTACAGTAAATACACCTGTAAGCGACCCTGTTGGGTCATAGCCTGTTGGTGCAAAAGAAACGGTATAGCCGGGGTCTACTTGCGCCTGAGCTGCTGCAATCGCTTGGGCAACTGCCGCCTGCTGCGCGGTAGGGTCATCTAGCGGTACATTAATGACAACGGATGGTACGTTAATTTTAGCCAGTTCGGCCGCCGCGTTTGTTGGGTCAGGTGATTTTTGACCTGCAAACAGCTCTAGCTTTGACAGGAATATCATCTCTAAACGCGTAGCCGCATTGACCAGTTTGTTAACCGAATCGTTCATATTCATCAGGTCTTCCAGCGTTGCGTCAGGCATGGCAATAATGGCTTGCATCTTTTTGCCCTCTGCGTTCAGTATATGAGAGATTGCTGTTTCCTGTAATGCGACGGATTCAATCAGGTCTGTAATTGCCTGATCACGCGTTCCTGTTCCTGGTGTAATGATGGGCATTCCCATTTTCTCATCTCCTTTTAAAGTTTGTTTAAGACCAATGACCCTTGTTCGTGGCCGCTGATTCATTTGAACTGAGTTTACAAGCTTGTCTTTGGTCTCATTTGCAGTATATTCAAATGCTGGTAAAGTGTGAAAGGTTGTTTGTTATGTTTCTTTTTTTGCGGTTTTGGATGAGAGGACTGTCGCACGGGTGGGTATCGGTAGTTTCTGCGCTATGTTCCAGCTATGTTTATGCAGCTTCAAGCGGGGTGGAAAGCCATTTTTCCTTGTGTTGTCACACGGAAAAATGGCGTTCCACCGCCGCTT